>OJMC01000002.1_pt1 | contig 144591 bp, 135 predicted proteins | sample 1596731 | NCBI WGS metagenome assembly OJMC01 (sample SAMEA3904698, study PRJEB24821) | metagenome | biome: Builtin; feature: hospital; material: surface | place: USA | collected 2013-08-19
GGTAGCCTTTCGCCGCAGTAATACCTATCTGATAGAAATCGGCAAATGTGGAATACTCCGCAACCGGGATACGCCCCCGCAGCCCACAGGAAATCTGTTGCGTGGCTGTGAGCGCGTTATCCGGGATCAACCGCAGCGGACAACCACCGAAATACTCCAAAGCCGCACGGTGGGCTAAAAGCCACGACCGCATTTTTTGATCCGGCCACGCCGATACATGCATCATCCCTGAGTGCGGCAATGAAGCTACAAACAAGTGCGCGGTAACCCGCTGGCCTGAGACCGGATCCACAACGACCATTCCATCGCCCGACCAGTCCACCATGAGCTCGTCACCGGGATCATGATTCAGTTGCGCTGACAGCTGAAGAACATCGACATAATGCTCAAACAGCGAACAGTACTGTCGATACGAATAATGACGCTGACCAGTACCAACAGGGAACTCCAGGTACTTGGCGTGCGCGACTTTCAACGTCACGCGCTTGCCAGAGACCATCCGCTCAGCAACCTTTTTGAAATCCGGTGCGAGGAACTCCGCATCGTTGCGACGCCGGTTATCCGGAAATAGCTCCTCTAACTGGGCATTCGACAATCCAGCAATCCCGCGAGCATCGAGTCGATGGTCCCTTACAACGCGACTGGCCTTATCAATCGTCGACTTCGAGACCCCTAAATCGGCTCGAATCTGGTTCCAGGAACGATTCCCAGCAACCAAGGCAAACATGATGGCACGGTAATCCGTCACCACCATCACTCCTTCCACGTGAACGCGACCCACGCGTACACACTGCGTGGGCCGTCCACTAAAGAGTGCCCAAAAACTACCCCCGGTACCCGATATCCGCACCGGTCGGTACTCGATACCGCCCTACCGGTACTAAATAGCGTCGCGCGTCAAAATACCACCGCCGCTAGATTCCCGATTCCCCGTCCTGTTAGATCACATTTATGAGTACATCGCAATCAAGGCCGAGGCTGCTTGCCATCACGGCCTGCCCAACGGGAATCGCACATACCTACATGGCGGCGGAAAACCTTGAGGCCGCGGCGCAGAAGCTGGGCTACGAGCTTAAGGTGGAAACCCACGGCTCCATCGGAGTCGAAGGGAAGTTTTCGCAGGCAGACATCGATGCGGCAGACGCCGTTGTCATCGCGGCGGATACGGTGGTAGCTAAGGACCGCTTCGTCGGCAAGCGGCTCGTAGCTACCGGCGTCGACGAAGCCATTAGCCGCCCGGAGGAGCTACTGGGCCGTGCACTGGAGGCAACGGCGCTAACTACAGCTGAGGCCCGGCGTGACTCCGCCGAGAGCGCCACCCCGGCGGGAGGCCGCACAGAAGGTACTGCCGATTCGGGTCTGCGCGGCTTTGGCCAGACGCTGTATAAATCCCTGATGAATGGCGTGAGCCACATGATTCCCTTCGTAGTCACGGGCGGTTTGCTCATCGCGGTCGCGCTGTCCATCGGCGGCACGCCAACCCCGGAGGGCATCGCCATTCCGGAAGGCAGCTTCTGGTTCACCATTAATCAGCTAGGTGCCCTGGCGTTTTCTTTGATGGTGCCGATTTTGTCCGGCTACATCGCCGTGGGCATTGCGGATAGGCCGGGCCTTGCACCGGGACTTATCACCGGCCTTATCGCCACGACGGGTTCGCTCTACGGATCGGATGCGGGTGCCGGATTCATTGGCGGCATCATCACAGGTATCTTGTCCGGCTATGTTGCCCTGGCCATCAAGAAGATTCCAGTGGGCAAGTACGTCGCGCCGATTTGGCCGATTATTGTCATTCCGATTCTCACCACGCTCATCGTGGGCCTGGCGTTCATCTACATCATCGGTCATCCAGTCGCCGCTGCCTTCGAGGCCATGACGGATTACCTCGCCGGCATGCAGGGTTCCTCCGTGCTCATACTCGGCGCTGTCATCGGCGCGATGATTGCCTTCGACATGGGCGGGCCTTTCAACAAGACCGCCTTCCTCTTCGGCGGCGGCCTCATCGCGGCTGGCAACGCGGCACCGATGGGCATGGCGGCAACGGCGATTGCCGTGCCACCGCTAGCCGTCGGCGTCGCCACCTTGGTTCGCCGCAGCTGGTTCAACAAGGCCGAGCGCGATTCCGGTATCGCCGCCCTTTTCATGGGTATGTTCGGAATTACCGAGGGCGCGATTCCGCTCGCCGCTGCTCGTCCGCTGCAGGTCATTCCGGCTAACGTCATCGGCGGTGCCGTCGCGGGCGCCATCGCGGGACAGCTCAGCGTCGAGGATCACGTCATGCACGGCGGCCCGATCGTGGCGCTGCTGGGCGCCGTCGACAACGTTGGCGGATTCATCATCGGCCTGGCGGCCGGCATTCTTGTCGACGCCGCGCTTATCCTCCTGCTCGTCGGTATCACCGCCAAGAAGGGTGCCGCGGCGTCGGAAGCAACTCCTACTGAAGGCGCCAGCGATAGCGATGCCCTGCTTCTTCCCGATACGGTCGCGCTTGAGACCACGCGTGGTACCAACCGCGAGGACATCATTCGCGAGCTCGTCGCTTCCATCGCAGCCACCGGTCGCGCTTCCGACGCCGAAGTGCTTGTCGACGCCGCACTAGCCCGCGAAGAGCAACACTCCACCGGCGTCGGCAATGGCGTTGCCATCCCGCACGCCCACACTGCAGGGGTCACGCGCCCAACCTTGGCTTTCGCCCGTCTTCCCAAGCCCGGCATTCAGTGGGCCGAGGGCGAGGAGGCAACCGACCTAGTATTCCTGATCGCTGTTCCGGAAGGCTCCGGCAATCAGCACCTCAAGATTCTGTCGAAGCTGGCCCGCCGCCTGATGAAGGAAGATTTCCGCGCACAACTGCGTGCTGCGGGCACTCGCGAAGAGGTCATCGACCTGGTGGGCGATGCAGTCGCTGTTCCCACCCCGGCGCAATAGTTCTTGAACTAAACGCTAAATCCCCCGCTTAGCGGGTGCTCGTCACGCTACTCGATCTCCCCATAGCACCCGCAATTCCTCAGTCGCCGACCGCCAGTACGCAGCTTGGGCTGCAGTAAATTCCTTCAGCAGGTGCCCACCGCTGCGTGCAGCGGTGCGGGTGGCCTCGTTCGTAGCAGCATCGAGGACGTCGATATAGCGGCCGACCTCGTCGCGCGGGATGCGAAGCCCCATCGTTAGATGCGGGGTCCAGCGAGCCCCTCGTGATTCAGGATTGGCCGCGCTTATCTCCCGGGCGGCCGCTTCGAACTCATCGGTTGTTTCCAGAAGCCAGGCGATTGATTGCTTCGAGCGCGTTCCGAATACTACGGTTCCCACCCGTTGAAAAGTGGCTGGCAATAGCGGCGGAAGCAGTTCAGCAGCCAGTTCCACTGCCTCGGGGGCCATGGATTGGGCGAAAGTAATAGTGATGTGCGGGCGCTGATTCTGGCGTGGCAGGCCGCGCCGAACGAGGTCGTCGAATAGCGCGGCGATGGCCCGTTCTTGCTCTTCAGGAAGATAAAGCAAGAGATTTTCTGGGGATTTGACGCTCATGATTTCAGGTTATGGCATTTGAACTTTTAAGGTTGCTTGGTTTCCAAATGCTGTTAGCCGAGCCCAAACCCGCATGGAGTTGTCCCCACCACTGGGCGCTACAAGCCACGTGACAATACATCCCAGGCAGTAATGTGCACAGGCTACCCCAAGGTGAAGCGCGGGGCTGAGCCAATAAAACGGATTTTTCGCCTTTCGAGGACTGCCGATTAGCCATTTCCCCATAAGGATTACCCCCGAAAGTAATTATACTTTAGTTTGTGACCGTTCGGACAAGAACACTTTTCGCACGATATAGTCCTAATTCGGAAAATTCCCAGTCAGTGTTAATTTTCCACCGAAACCGTTTGCATTGTTCATGACACTTATGTGAATTTCTATCTTTAATTGTCAATACATCTCTATCATGCGCCACTGGAAAACAGTCGCTAGCGTGAGTCTTCGTCACGCACCGCCAACATATTCGCCGTGCGTAACTAGAAAAAATACGTCCACCTCCAGTCGTTCGAGGAGAACTGAACATGTCTTTCCGTCGTCGCTCCGCCGGCCTGTTCGCCGGTCTTGCCATCGCCGGCAGCACGCTCATGATGCCAGCAGCTAACGCTGAAACCATCACCGAGTCCTACCCAGAGACTCCGGCCATCAACGCCAAGCTGCCAATCATCCACACCACCCACGGGTCCGACCACAAGAAGGCTAACGTCCTTAACCCACGCCCGGTCTGCAACCCATGGGAAGACCACCGCACCGTTGTCTACAAGGCAACTGACACCTTCATGCCAGCTGGCACCATCTCCACCACCAACCAGACTAAAAAGAGCATTCCACTGCAGCAAAACCTGTCCAAGTCTCAGTCCATCCAGCTGGAGGTCAACGGCGACCGCACCAGCACCACCTCCATGAACCTGGGCGGCGACGTCTCCGGCAAGAACTCCAAGGGCTCCGCAGGCATCTCCCACGACATCACTACCAAGCTCGGCGCTTCCGCGTCCTACTCCCTGTCCTGGGAGGCTGGCCAGTCCATCGGACCTTACGACGTTCCGCCAAACCACACCGGCGAAGCAACTTACGGCTTCCGCGTTCTGAGCTTGACCGGTACCCAGCAGTACTGCAAGACCAACGGCACCTGGTCCACCCCGACCGCTTGGTCCGCACTGCAGCCAGTCAAGAACGAGGTTCGCGTCAAGCTGTACGACGACCTCGCTGACTCCTTCGCTCCTAACAAGGACGCACAGAACACCGAAGAGGTTAAGCAGGAGGACAAGGATCCGAAGGATGACGCTGAGGTTGTCAAGGACAACGAGGCTCCAGTAACCGAGGCACCTATTTCCGAGGCTGAGGCTAAGAAGGAAGAGGAAGCTGACAAGGCAAAGCTCGAAGAGGTTAATAAGGACGAGAACTCTGACGAGAAGCAGAAGCTCGACCTGAAGCCTTTCTTCACCACCTCCGGCGCTAAGCACTCCGGTTTCGCAGGCACCGTTGCTCTGCAGCTGGAAAACGTTGGTTCTGACCGTTACTACGGCACCTTCCCTGCAGTTCAGTTCCGCGTTGACGTGAAGACCGACAAGGGCCCGAAGGGCGTTGACCGCCTCATCACCCCACGTTCTTCCAACGGCGCTCACATCCGCGACCTGGGCTTCAACGAGGAGACCTCCACCCGCACCTTCGAGGTCACCCTGGCTAACCCAATCAACGCTGGCGAGAAGGTCCGCGTTGCAAACCTCGACTTCGGCGATGGCAACACCAAGGAAGGCCGCATCCACAACTACATCGAGGTAACCCAGATTGGCCGTCTGGAAGGCGACAACTCCCAGACTAACGACCAGAACGTTGACTCCCGCAAGGCAACCGTCAACGACTTCGGCAAGCAGGCTAAGGGCACCTTCTAAGCCCTGCAAGCATCCGTAGCCGCTCCTTTTTTCTTCAGCTCCCTTCTCAGGAGCCGGAAGAAAAGGGAGCGGCTTTCCCAGTTTTGCGCACGTCCGTCAGCGTCTGCCAGCACAATTTGCCAAACAAGGCGCCAAAACTTCGAAAAATCCACCCACTATTTGGCAAATTGCACCCTTGCGCCGCCCCAAGCCCGGACGCGGGATCTTAGAGTGGAGCACACAAGGCACAAACGCAAAGGAAACATCATGACTACAAAACAGCCGCACTGCGTGGTCGTCGGTTCCATCAACGCCGACTTGATGATTAGCGTGGAGCGCCACCCCACCCCGGGCGAGACACTGATAGGCGGTGGCGGAGACATCTTGGCCGGCGGCAAGGGCGCAAACCAAGCGGTAGCTGCGGCACGCCAAGGCGTCAGCGTCTCATTCGTGGGCGCAGTCGGCGATGACGCTTACGCCGGCCCAGCCATGGAACTGCTAGAAGCATCGGGCGTCGATCTCAGCCACGTCGAACACCTCAAGTCCACCACCACGGGCCTTGCGGTAATCGAGGTCGCAGCCGACGGCGAGAACACCATCGTGGTGGTCCCCGGCGCGAATGCGCGGGTGGACGCTGAGTTCGTTCAACAGCACGCGCAAGCAATACACAAGGCAGACCTGGTGCTACTACAGGGCGAGATTCCCGCCGCAGGATTCCAGAAGGCGGTCGAACTCGCACGCGCGGTAGGCGCCCGGGTGGTGGTGAACCTGGCGCCGGTGGTGGACGTCGATAAGCAGGCGCTCCTGCAGGAAGACCCACTCGTGGTTAACGAACACGAGGCGGGGTTGGTGCTCAAGCAACTGGGTGCGCAGACGCCAGGCGATGAACCAGAAGAGCTCGTAGAATGCCTGCGCGCCGAAGGCTTTGCCGCGGTGGTGTTAACGCTTGGAGCGCGCGGGGCCATCGTGGCGGATGCCGAGGGCACCACGCCGATTCCCACCCCACAGATCAAAGCGGTGGACACCACGGGCGCCGGCGACGCGTTCACAGGCGCGCTCGTGGCGAAGCTCCTACAAGGGGCCACGCTTACCGACGCCGCCCATCACGCCGCCCGCGTGGGCGCCTTCGCCGCGCTGGGCCGCGGCGCCCAGCCTTCCTACCCGGATCTAAAAGCGCAGCTTCCTTAAACCGCCAGCCAAGGGCAAAGCGCAGCAACCGTGGCCTCCGCACCTGCTTCCAGGGTGGGGTGCAGCTCAGGGACGAACTGCGGAGAGTGATTGCCCGGTGCATTCTCCGGGTCTGGGAAGCCGCCGACGACCCAGAAGCAATACGGTGTGCCAAAGGCATTCGGGATATCCGGGAAATCCTCCGAGGCCGATAAAGGCGCGAAGGTCTCCGTGCGCTCCTCCCCCAACAAGGTCTGCATAGACTCGGTGACCTTGGCAGTTACATCGCGGTCATTGTCTAGCACCGGGAAGCGTTCGGAGTATTCGAAGGAAGGCTCCGGCGCGCCCGCCGCGGCGGCCTGATTGCTCACGATGCGTTCGATCGAGGCATGAATGTGGTCTTCGACTTCCTGCGAGTAGCAGCGGGTATTGAGCTCGAACACGACTTTGTCCGGAATCACGTTGGCCTTCGTGCCGCCGTGAATCGTGCCCACGGAGACCACCGCGCGCTCGCTGGCCGGTAGCTCACGGGAGACAATTGTCTGCAGCTGCATGATGATTGAGGAGGAAAGCACGATTGGGTCGACGCTCTTCTCCGGCATGGAGCCATGCGAGCCGACGCCGCGCACAGTCACCTTCACAGTGGAAGCCTGGGTGAAGCTAATGCCCTCGTTGGTCGCAACATGGCCCATTGACAATGCACCCATGACGTGCTGGCCCAGCATGACATCGGGGACGGGAACCTTGCCCGTGATTCCCGCAGCGACCATGTCCTTGCCGCCTTCAGCGATCTCCTCGGCGGGCTGGAATACGGCCTCGAAAGTACCGGACCACAGCTCGCGGTTTTCCGCCAGAAAAGAGATGGTGGTCAAAAGCCACGTGGTGTGCATGTCGTGGCCGCACATGTGCCCCACCGGCACCTCCTGGCCAGTCTTGTCGGAGACCTGAGTGGCAGTCGAGGCGTACTCAACGCCGGAGTCTTCCTTCACTGGCTCCAGCTCTTTGATAATCCGCGCCTTGGTTTCGGCTTCCTGCAGCGAGAGCTCCGGGTGCTGGTGGAACCACCTATAAAGCTCCTCACGCTGCGCCTTCGTCCTTTCCAGATATGTTTCCAAAGATTCAAACAGTTGCGTCATAGATCCCACCTAATGCCTACCTAGTCACCGCTTGCGGAGAACGCACTCTTGACGCTATATACCCCTAGGGGTATATTCAAAACCATCCTAATATACCCCCTGGGGTATACGCCTAGAAGAAGGGGAATCCTATGTGCCGTCCCGTTACCTGCAAGTCCTGCGGAAAGACCACCTGGGCAGGCTGCGGCAACCACATTAACCAAGTAAAAGCCACCGTCCCGGCAGGCCAGTGGTGCACCTGCCCACGCGAGACCACCTCCGCCAACAAAGGCCTGTTCCGCCGCCTCTTTAGCTAAAGGAGTATCCCACCCATGACCGCCAACCCCACCACCGTCATCATCGGCGGCGTCGCCGGTGGTATGTCCACCGCAACCCGCCTGCGCCGCAATGATGAAAAGCGAAACATCATTGTCCTCGAGGCCTCGGGCCACGTATCCTTTGCCAACTGTGGCCTGCCCTATCACATCGGCGGAGTCATCGAAGAGCGCCAGGACCTTCTCCTCCAAACACCGGAGGCCCTGAAAGAACGCTTCAACATCGACGTTCGCGTCAACACGCGCGCCACCCACGTCGATCGCGCTGCTCGTACCGTCACCACCGAATCCGGCGAGACCATCCCCTACGACGATCTAGTCCTTTCTCCCGGTGCAACCCCGTTCCTGCCACCGATCACAGGCATCGAAAAGGCATATAGCCTGCGCACCGTCGAAGACGTAGACCGCATCGCCGCCGCACTTAAAGGCCGCACGCGGGCAGTAATCATCGGCGGCGGATTCATCGGCCTGGAGATGGCCGAAAACCTCCGCCACCGCGACCTTTCTGTCGCCGTCGTGGAGGCTGCCCCGCAAATCATGGGCCCACTGGATTCTGAAATGGCCGCCATCGTGACCGAGCACCCGCGCGCCAACGGAGTTGAGATTCGCACCAATGCGCAGGCCACTGAAATCAGCGACTCCGGCGTAGCGCTCGCCGATGGTACCGAGCTGCCCGCAGATATCGTCATCACCGCAATCGGCGTGCGGCCAGCCAGCGATCTAGCACGCGAAGCAGGGCTTGAGATTTCGGAGCGCGGCGGAATTGTGGTCGATGCGCAGCAGCGCACCAGCGACCCGCACATTTTCGCACTTGGCGACGCCGCGACCAAGAAGGATCTGCACACCGGCGAAGATACCCTCGTACCACTGGCCCAAACGGCCAACCGCCACGGCCGCCTCGTTGCAGACATCATCACTGGCCGGGAAACCGCCTCACTGCCAGTACTCGGAACGGCTATCGTTGGGCTCTTTGGACTTGCCGCAGCCTCCACCGGATGGAATGAACGGCACGCACGAGCCGCTGGCAAGAAGGTGCGCGTAATTCACCTGCATCCGGCCAACCACGCGGGCTACTACCCCGGCGCGACACAGCTGCATATGAAGCTCGTCGTGGACGCCGAAACCGACGCCATCCTCGGCGCGCAGATCGTTGGTAAAGACGGAGTGGACAAGCGCATCGACGTCATCGTCACCGCGATGCGGGCGGGGCTTAAGGCACGCGACCTCGCAGATCTTGAGTTGGCCTACGCACCCCAGTTCGGCTCAGCGAAGGACCCTATCAACTTCGCGGGCTTTATCGATGACAACATTGTGCAGGGCGAGCGCACCGTCCAATGGCACGAGCTCTCCGAGCACCTCGAGGCCGGGACACTCCTGGTAGACGTCCGTTCAGCCTCCGAGTTTGCTGCAGGCGCCATCCCCGGAGCCATCAACATTCCGCTCGATGAGCTGCGCGCACGCCACGCCGAAATCGCAGGTCATAAGGATGTCATCGTGCACTGCCAGGTGGGTTTGCGCGGCCATAATGCGGCGCGCATCCTCACAAACCCGGGTTATGACGTTGCTAATCTAGATGGCGGGTATCTGACTTGGCAGCATGGAAAGGCCGCATAATGAACTTAGATCCTGCAGAGGTAAAGCCCTCCATCACGCGCCTCAAGCGTGCACGGGGACAAATCGATGCCGTCATCCGCATGCTCGAATCCGGCGAAGAATGCGAATCAGCAGTAACTCAGCTTGCCGCCGCTGCAAAAGCGATCGATCGCGCGGGCTATTCCATCATCGCCACCGGGCTTAAGCAGTGCTATCGCGAAGAGGGCCCAGAAGGCCTCGATGCGGAAAAGATGGAAAAACTCTTCCTTTCTCTGTCTTAATTTGGCGAGCTTAAAGGGGCTCAATGGAATACTTCGCTACCTAGGAGCGAGGGTAGTCACGCCCATCGACGCAGCGTGACTACCCCCGCTCTTCTTCAAAAATGGCGTCCCACTTCACAAAGTGACGTGACGCACGATACACTATCCGCCTATAGATTGTTGAACAATTCTAAAAGGGGATTTGAGTGTATGAGCCAGCTCTTTATTGATCTCAATGCCGACCTCGGCGAGACCACCGCAGGCAATCCAGTCGCAGACGACGCAGCGATGCTCAAGCTGGTCTCCTCTGCCAACGTCGCCACCGGCTTCCACGCGGGTGACCCACACTCCATCGCCGGCACCGTCCACGCAGCTAAAGAGGCGGGCGTCGTCGTTGGTGCACACGTAGGCTACAACGACCCAGCCGCGTTCGGCCGTCGCTTCATCGACTACAACCCGGCTGAGTTGGCAGACGAAGTCACCTATCAAATCGGCGCGCTTGAGGCGCTGGCCCGCGCGCACGGCACTCGCGTTGCCTACGTTAAGCCGCACGGCGCGATGTACAACGCCATCGTTCACCACGAGGCCCAGGCCAAGGCAGTCATCGACGGCATCAAGGCCTTTGGAGATATCCCGGTCATGCTGCTGCCGGGCGGCGTGGCAGTCGACGTCGCCGAGGCACGCGGCCTGACTGTCATCCGCGAGGCCTTCGCGGACCGCAACTACAACCCCGACGGCACCCTGGTCTCGCGCACGCAGGACAATGCTGTGCTGCACTCGGCAGACGACGTCGTAAGGCGCGTGCTCGAGGTGGCAGAAACCGGCGCCATCACAGCCATCGACGGCAGCGTCCTTAGCGTGGATGCGCAGTCCGTTTGCACCCACGGTGACTCCCCGGGCGCCGTGGAGATGCTGCGCGGCGTGGTAGCCGAGCTGGATGCCCGTGGCATTGAGATCCGGAGCTTTATCTAATGCGCATTCACCCCGTAGGAACCCGCGCGTTGCTCGTGGAGTTGGATGACCTTTCCCAGGTCATGACCTGGCACGAGGCACTTACTGCGCAGCCGCTGAAGGACCAAGTCGATGCGATTGCCGCAGCGACTACCCTATTGCTCACCTTTAATACCCCAAACTCGGCGCATGCCGCCGCCGAGTTCTTGGAGGATTTCCACCCCTCCGCACGCTCCGTGGAGGAGCCACGCTTGGTGGAGATCGACGTGCTTTACGACGGCGCGGATCTGGACGAAGCTGCCGACCTACTCGGTATGTCCCGCGAGGGGCTTATCGACTGGCATACCTCGACCGAGTGGCTCGCGGCCTTCGGCGGCTTTGCCCCGGGCTTTACTTATTGCACCCCGGCAGATGCCTCCCGCAGCGTCGACATCCCGCGTCGCTCTACCCCGCGTACCGCGGTGCCGAATGGCTCGGTGGGCATCGCCGGTAACTTCTCCGCGGTCTACCCGCGCGTCTCCCCCGGCGGCTGGCAGCTGCTAGGCACCACCTCGACCCCGATGTGGGAATCGGATGCGCAGCCGCCGGCGCTGGTGCAGCCCAGCGACCGCGTGCGCTACCGTGCCGTCAGCTCCCTGCCGGACATCGTATCCACCACCCCGTTTGGCCGCCGTACCCCAGCCCGCCTGCCACGTATGGAAGTCATCGACCCCGGCCTTGTCACCCTCTTCCAGGACCAAGGCCGCCCGGGCCGTGGCAACTTAGGCGTTACCCCTTCGGGCGCAGCTGACCAGGCAGCAGCGGCCACCGCCAACGTCGCGGTGGGCAACCCGCGCGGTGCGACGGTGCTGGAGAACATCGGCGGCATTCGCCTGCGTGCCCTCACCGATACCGTCATTTGCGTCACCGGCGCCCAGGCCCGCGTGCTCCTCGACGAGATGCCGGTGCACCTCGCGCGCCCGGTGCTCGTGACGGCGGGTTCCACCGTGATCGTCGAGCCGGCCACGTACGGCATGCGCTCCTACATCGCCATCCGCGGCGGCATCGTTGCCGATACCGAGCTGGGGTCCTCCTCCACCGACGTGCTCTCTGGGCTGGGTCCTGCGCCCGTGCACATCGGCGACATCATCGGTGTCCTGCCGCGCTCGAGTGCCATGACGGATGCGCAGCTGACCAATCCGCTGCGCGTTTCTGAGGGCTCCCACGGGCAGACCTCCGGCGTGCTGCGCTGCGTGATGGGCCCGCGCGACGACTGGTTCACCAAGGAATCCCTCGAGAAATTCTTAGATACCGAATGGGAAGTTACTCCACAGTCCAACCGCGTCGGCCTGCGTCTTAGAGCCAGCGACGATGCGACCTTGTCACGTGCGCGCTCCGGCGAGCTCCCGAGCGAAGGAATGGTTGCTGGCTCCGTCCAGGTTCCGCCATCGGGTGAGCCGGTAGTCTTCCTGCGCGACCACGCCGTCACCGGCGGCTACCCCGTCATCGCCACCGTCTTGGAAGAAGACATCGACATCGCCGCGCAGCTCCCGCCGGGAGCCACGGTCCGCTTTGAACTAGTTGAAGGTTAATCATGATTTCTGCAGTCCTTATTGCAAACCGCGGAGAGATCGCCGTGCGCATTGCGCGCGCTGCGCGTGACCTGGGCATCCGCTCCATCGCCATCTACTCTGAGGCAGACGCAGGCGCCCTGCACACCCGCGTGGCCGACGAGGCCTACGCCCTGCCCGGCAACACCGCGGCCGATACCTATATGAACGTCCCGGCATTGCTGGACATTGCGGTTCGCGCCGGCGCCGATGCCATCCACCCGGGCTATGGCTTCCTTTCTGAAAACGCTGACTTTGCCCGCGCCGTCGCCAGTGCGGGCCTGACCTGGATTGGCCCAACCCCAGAATCCATCGAGCTGCTCGGTGACAAGATTGCGGCCCGCCGCGTGGCCGAGGAGGTCGGCGCTCCCCTGGCTCCTGGCACCTCCGACCCCATCGACGACTGGCAGGAGGCCCGCGCCTTCGCTGAAAAGCACGGTCTGCCGATTGCCATCAAGGCAGCTTATGGCGGCGGTGGACGCGGCCTGAAGGTCGTGGAGAACCTCGAGGACATCGAGGCCGCCTTCAACTCTGCAGGACGCGAGGCCAAGGAGGCCTTCGGCCGCGCCGAGTGCTACGTGGAGAAGTTCCTCACCCACCCGCGCCACGTCGAGGCGCAAATCCTCGCCGATACCCACGGCAACGTCGCTGTGCTCGGTACCCGCGATTGCTCAACGCAGCGTCGCTTCCAGAAGCTCATCGAGGAAGCTCCCGCACCTGCGCTTAGCGACGAACAGCGCACCGGCATCCACGAGGGCGCCCGCGCCATCTGCGCCAAGGTGGGTTACACCGGCGCTGGAACCGTGGAGTACATAGTCTCTGAGGACGGCACCATCTCCTTCCTCGAGGTCAACACCCGTGTGCAGGTTGAGCACCCAGTCACTGAGGTCGTGACCGGCGTCGACATCATTGCCGAGCAGTTCCGCATCGCTTCGGACGAGCCACTGTCTTTCGTGGACGAATCCCTCGACCCGGAGCCGCACGGCCACGCTTTCGAGTTCCGCATCAACGCCGAGGACATCCTGAACGGCTTTGCGCCATGCCCTGGCACCATCGTGCGCTTTGAGCCGCCGACGGGTCCTGGCATCCGCGTGGACGCGGGTGTGCGCTCGGGTTCCATCGTGCCGCCGTACTACGACTCGCTGATTGCCAAGCTGCTGGTCTGGGGACCGACCCGCGAGGTGGCCCTGGCCCGCGCCAAGCAGGCCCTGGCCGAGTTCGACATCGAAGGCGTGCGCACCGTCCTGCCTTTCCACCGCGACATGGTCTCCTCTCAGGTCTTGGCCGATCACGGCGATGCTGAGGCACAAGCCGGTATCTACACGGACTGGCTTGACCACAACTACCGCCCGTCTGCGGAGTCCACGAGCAACATTGCGCCGGTCGAGGCCATCTACGCCAAACGCACCCAGGTAGCCATCGAAATCGACGGCAAGCTGGTCAGCGTCGGTTTGCCGGAGAACCTGTTTGCGGCAGCCCCGGCGGCTGCTGGTGGGGTGAAGGTGGCGTCGCCAAGCGCGGGCGCGCAGGAAGGCGAGGTAACCGCACCGTATGATGCAAACCTCGTGGCGTGGAACGTCGCGGATGGCGACACGGTCGAAGAGGGCGAGGCCATCGCGACCATCGAGGCGATGAAGATGGAGTCTTCCGTAAAGGCTCCACGCGGCGGCACCATCAAGCTGTTGGCCAAGGAAGGCGACCGCTTGGATCCGTCGAAGGTTATCGCGACTATCGACTAGTCTCAGCGGTTTGCTTGTGTCCCACTAATTGGGCCGTGGTTTTACCAGTTGCGCTTGCGGCCGCGACGAATTCTGTGGCGGCAGGAGCCGCGCGGCCTCCACATCCCAATGGGATAAGCTTTCTGTCATGCTTTCTCAGTCTGTGGCGTCGGAGATTCGCGATGCCATCTCGGCCGGCGAGTTCATGCCCGGCCAACAGCTCAGCGAGGTCAAAGCCGCTGAGCGTTTCTCTTGTTCCCGCAATACGCTCCGCGAGGCGTTCACTGAGCTCGCTGCGCAGCGACTCGTGGAGCGCATCCCCCACCGGGGCGTCTTCATTGCGACGCCGGACGCCGATTACGTGCGCGACCTGTTCATCGCACGTGCCGCCATCGAGCCCTCCGGCGTGCTGTGGGGCGAATTCGCTGATCCGGCAGCGTTGATTGAGCTTGTCACTTCTGCTCGAGCCGCGCAGGAACGCGGTGAGGACCAGGAAGTATCCAACATTAACCAGCGTTTTCACCGCGCACTGGTGGCGTCGCTAAATTCCCCGACGCTTAACGCGCAAATGAACAACCTACTCGCGCGGATGCGGCTGAGCTTCTTGCTCGTTATCCCGCGCTACCCCACCTTGCACGCTGAACACATTGAGGGCAACATCCGCTTGGCCCGGCTCATTGCCGATGGAAAACGCGAAGAAGCTGCCGCGCTTTTGCACGACAGCTTGCTGCGGACCTGCAAGACGATGCTCGCGGTCATCTAGCTTGGGGCGGCTTGGCGGGGCGGCTTCCCTGCCCCCATTGCGGTTTGGTCCCATAGGTTGGGTCCCTTTGTGGGGTAAAGGGACCAGTAAGCCAAATTTTCCGGCACCGGCTACTCGTAAAGAAACCCAACCAATGAAACCCAAGCAATGGGACCAAACCGCGCGGTCGGCCGGAGCAGTTGCAGAGGAAGCTGCAAGCGCAGCCGCAGACCGGGCTTAAGGAACCTGGTAGTCCACGTCGCGCGCGTCAGTGACGAGCATCTTGCCGGGCTGGTGGGTAATCGCCAGGCGCGGCTTCGAGTTCATCACCACCGCTTGTGGCGTCACCCCACACGCCCAGAACACCGGAATGTGCCCTTCCGGGATGTCCACGGCGTCGCCGAAGTCAGGGCGAGAAAGATCCGAAATGCCAATATCCTCAGGGTTTCCCACGTGCACCGGCGCCCCGTGCACCGACGGGTAACGCGAGGTGATGCGCACGGCGTCGGCAACCTGAGATGCAGGAATCGGTCGCATGGAGACCACCAACGGTCCGCTGAAAATGCCGGCCGGAGTGGTGGGAATGTTCGTGCTATACATCGACACACTTCGCCCCTGCTCGATATGAGCCAGCGTAATGCCGTTTTCCTGCAGCGCCGACTCGAAAGTAAACGAGCAGCCGATGAGGAACGTGACCATGTCCTCAGCCCAGAACTCCGTGGCATCCTCCACCGAGTCGGTTAGCTCACCGTCGCGGAAGATGCGGTAGCCGGGGATGTCGGTGCGGATATCGCCACCCGCGAGCAGCTCCGAGCTGTATTGGCCCGCCTCCAGCACGCCCACAATCGGGCACGACTTCGGATTGCGCTGAGCAAACAGCAGGAAGTCGAACGCGTATTCCTTCGGCACCGCAAGCAGGTTGGCCTGCATGTATCCGTCAGCGAAACCCGCCGTAGTCACCATCTGATTCTGCCGGGCATGCGCGCGCACGTCAGCGGGCTGCATCGTGGAAGGATGTGCAGTGTAAGACATCTTCCAAGGCCCCTAAGCCCAAAGCTTCATGATTCCGGAGATGGAGTTGAAACCGATGTAGAGCTCCAGCAGCAGCGCGATGGAACCAACCACCAGCAGCCACATTGGGTGCTTGACTCCGCCGAGGAGATCGCGGCGTCGGAAAGCAACCCACATAACCATCGCAAACGCAATAGGCAAAATGATGCCGTTGAACGCGCCTGCGAAAATCAGCAGCTTCTGGGGAGCGGAGTTGAGGAGAACGAACAAGATGGTGCAGACCACGATGAAGCCCACCGTGAGGAAGTTGCGGGTGCGCGGGGCGACCTTCTGAGTGGTCACAAAGGAGATCGAGGTGTAGGAAGCTCCAATCACCGAGGACAAGCCCGCGGCAAAGAGCACCACGCCGAACGCACGGAGTCCGAACTCGCCGGCGGCTTGGCGGAAGGCGTCGGCAGCCGTGTTGTCCTCAGACAGTGCCACGCCCGTGCTGACGACGCCCAGCACAGCCAAGAAGAGCAGCACGCGCATAATGCCGGTGATGATGACGCCCATGACCGAGGTCGTGGTGATGTTCTTGATGTGCTCCGGGCCGGTCATGCCGTTGTCGATGAGGCGGTGCGCACCCGCGAAGGTGATGTAGCCGCCAACGGTACCGCCTATGAGGGTGGTAATAACGAAGAAGTCAACTTCCTCCGGCATGACGGTGTTCTTGAGCGCCTCGCCCACTGGCGGCTGCGAGACGATAGCCACGTAGAGCATGAGCAGGATCATGATGGCGCCAAGGGCAGCCACCAAGCGGTCAAGCGCGATGCCGGCGCGTTTGGACAAGAAGATGAAGATGGCAATCGCCGCAGCGATGACCGAGCCGATGCGGGCGTCAATGCCGAGCATTGCGTTCAAGCCCAAGCCGGAGCCAGCAATGTTACCGATGTTGAATACCACACCGCCGATGAAGACGAGCACCGCGAGGAACCAGCCAAGGCCCGGCAGAACGGTGTTGCCAAGCTCGTTGGCGCGCATGCCGGAGAGGCACAGAACGCGCCAGACGTTGAGCTGAATGGCGATGTCCACGATGATGCTGAGCAGAATCGCAAAGGCGAAAGCTGCACCCATCTGGACGGTAAAGACGGAGGTCTGGGTCAAAAAGCCCGGACCGATGGAGGAGGTGGCCATGAGGAACATGGCACCCGCCATTGCGCCGATACCCTTGGGTGGGTTCTTGACGACTTCAGTTGTTTCAGCGCTCACCAAACTGCCCTTTCGTGATGCAGGTCGCATTATTTACGTGATGCATATCATCTTAAGGGGTTGTTCAACAACTTAGGGAGGAAATTGGTCAACCACTTTAAAAGACCAGCTCGAGGATGCAGTTTGCGGGTGCCCCCTTGCGCTTGACGACGCCCTTTGCCGTCGCCGAGCGCATCGAAGGTCACCTGGTACGACGCCGTGGTGGCCACCTGCGCGCCCGCGCGATAAAAGTCCTCGTGCGCCGCCTGAATTTCAGCAGGGTTCTCGCGCAGAATCTGCGCCGACCACAACTGCCCCGAGATGTCGTTGCCGCGGGACTCCAAGTGGGTGCCGAGACCGCCGTCAAAAATCAGCGGCGTTTCAAAACACTTCATGCGTTGCAGCCTAACCAGTAAGCGCCGCATTCCCTCAATTTGTTTTCAGCGCCTGCACCGCAATCGCGCGCGGCGCCGACGCCCCACACGCGTGAGACAAGCGGAAACTTTCTCGAAAGCGTTGCACAACTGAAGGATGTGACCTAGGATTCATTTCTAACTAATGGTGATTCGTATTTTTTAGGAGGACCTCATGGCACAAGACGTATACATCGTCGGGGCCGCACGCTTGCCCATCGGTAAATTCGGCGGCAGCCTGGCCCGCCTTTCACTAACCGAGCTGGGTACGACGGCGGCGTCGGCAGCTATTGAGCGTTCGGGTATCCCGGCCGCCGAAATCGACACCGCGGTGGCGTCGAATGTCATGCCCGTCATCCCGAGCGACTTGTACATTTCCCGCAAAGTCGCCATCGGCGTCGGAATGCCCGAGTCCTCTACCGCAATGGGCGTCAACCGCCTCTGCGGCTCCGGCGTCCAAGCCGTGGTCTCCGCCGCGCAACTCCTCCAGTCTGGCGACGGCACCGTGGCACTTGCCATTGGCGCCGAATCCATGAGCCAAGCCCCCTACTCCGTCGAGGGCGCCCGCTTCGGCAAGCGCATGGGCGACGGCAAACTCTACGACTGGCTCACCGGCGCGCTCTCCTGCCCCTTCGGCACCGGCCACATGGGCGTGACCGCGGAAAACGTCGCGAGTGACCACAACATCTCCCGCGAGCGCCAAGACGAGTTCTCTGCGCAATCCCAGCGCCGCGCCGCGGCCGCCCGCGCGGAAGGCGTCCACGCCGAGGAGATCGTCGCCGTAGGCGATCTGGACTTTGATGAGCACGTGAGGGAGACGAGCGTCGACAAGCTTGCGCAGCTCAAGCCCGCCTTTGCCAAGGATGGAACCGTAACCCCAGGCAACGCATCCGGCATCAACGACGGCGCCGCGGCCGTGGTCCTCGCCACCGCTGAGCAGGTGAGCACGCGCAACCTCGAGCCGCTGGCCAAGATTGTCAGCTGGGCCATCGCGGGCGTCGATCCCACCCGCATGGGCGTCGGCCCCATCGCTGCGGTGCCGAAGGCACTGGAGAAGGCCGGGCTCACGCTGGACGACATCGACCTCATCGAGTCCAACGAGGCCTTCGCCGCGCAGGCCATCGCCGTGCAGGACGAGCTCGGCTTTGCCCCCGAAAAGACCAACATCTACGGCGGCGCCGTGGCGCACGGCCACCCGGTGGGAGCCACCGGAGTCATCCTCATCACCAAGCTGGCATACGCGCTGCGCCGCCTGAACAAGCGCTATGGCCTGGTCACCATGTGTATTGGCGGCGGCCAGGGCATTGCGCTCATCATCGAAAACGAATCCGAGAACGAAGGAGCGAAGTAAATGACAATCACCAAGGTTGCCGTCATCGGCGCAGGTTCCATGGGCTCGGGCATCGCGGCACTGTGCGCATCGGCGGGTCTCGATGTCGTCCTGCTCGACCAGAACGCCGAGGGCGCGCAGAAGGGCGTGGACATCCAGGTAAAGCGCCGCGGCTTCTACCTGCCTTCGGACGCCTCCCGCATCACCGCCTCCGATGACTACGCTCTCCTCGAGGACCGCGACTGGGTCATCGAAGCCATCTTCGAGGACCTCGGCGCCAAGCACGCGCTCTACGCGGCCATCGAGCCACACCTCAAGCCCTCAGCCATCTTGAGTTCGAACACCTCTACCCTCCCGCTGGCCAATCTCGTCGAGGGCGTGCCGGTCTCGCGCCGCGAGCGCTTCGGCATCACCCACTTCTTCAACCCGCCGAAGGTCATGCGCTTGGTCGAGCTCATCGCCTCCGGCGAGACCGAGGCCGCGCTGCGCACCACCATCGAACAAACCTTGGGCAAGATCGCACTCGAGTGCCGCGACACCCCGGGTTTTATTGCCAATCGCGTCGGCTGCTACTGGATGGCCGCCGGCGTTGCCCGCGCCCGCGAGTTCGGCGTGAGCTACGAGCTTGCCGACGCCGCCTTTGGCCGCGCCTTCGGCATCCCCCGCACCGGCATCTTCGGGCTTTTGGACTACATCGGTTTGCAGCTGGTGGGGCCCATCTGGAACTCTCTCGAGTCCGCACTTCCCGCGGGCGATCCGCTCCTCAATGTGCCGCTGGGCTGCGACGAGTTCATCGCGGGCTTGGTCGAGCGCGGCCTGACTGGGCGCACCGGCGAGGGCGGCTTCTACCGCGGCCGCGACGAGGTCATCAACTCCGACTATGAGTACGTGGCACGCACCCAGCCGGACGACCCAGTCATAGGGCTCAAGGATCCGCGGGAGGTCATGGACACGGATTCGCCGGGCGGCCGCTTCGCCCGCGCGGTCTTCCTCGACACCCTGCGCTACTGCTGCGAGGTCGCGCCGGAGATCGCAGAGCACGTCGCGCTTATCGACGACGGCCTCACCCTCGGCTTCGGCTGGAAGAAGGGCATTTTCGCGCTTGCCGACGCCATCGACATCGACAGGGTTGCCTCCGCTTACGGTTCGAAGCCGCCAGCGCTAGTGACCGCAGCCGCCGCTGCCGGGGGATTCTTTGTAGACGGCAAGGTGCTTTCCTCCGAGGGCCAGCTGCAGGAGCTGCGGGAGCGGGAGGGCGTGGTCAGCCTGCGCTCCTTGGACCTGGAAACCGTGGTCTGCCTGCCGGCCGGCGCGGTGCATGCAGTGTCCACTCCTTCCGGGCGCATCGGCATCATCGACCTGCATACGCCGATGAATTCCTTGCCGACTGCCGCTTTGGAAGTCCTGCGCGCTGCCGTTGACTCCATCTCCTCTGCGGACCTGAAAGCGCTGGTCATCGGTAACGATGCGCCGGTGTTCTGCGCAGGTGCGGACTTGGCGTCGATTGCCGCGGCTGGTGAGTCCGGCTCCGCTGAACGCGTCAAAGAGCTCATTGCAGACGGCTCGAACACGCTGCGACAGCTGAAGTTCGCGCCGGTGCCCGTGGTCGCAGCGGTACGTGGTGTTGCCTTGGGCGGCGGCTTAGAGCTGGCCCTATCCTGCGACCGAATCGTGGCGCACGCAGATAGCCAGCTGGCTTTCCCAGAACTTAACGTGGGTCTCTATCCGGGCTGGTCGGGCACGATTTCCGCACTGGAGCGCCTGCGTGCGGCTGGCGTGGCCGACTACCACCAGAAAGCCTTCGACTTCATCACCTCGACCAAGCCCTTCCCCAACGCTTTCGTGGCCAAGGAACAGGGCTTCCTCGCGGCAGACGACGTCGTGCTCATGTCCCCTGACCACGTCCTGGCGCGTGCCATCACGGAGGCGGAGTCGCTCATTGAGGGCTACGCCCCGCCTGCCGATGTCGCGATTGAGCTCTATTCCGGCCCTGCCCTCGACCGCGAGTGGCCCCTGGAGAAGACCACTGAGAACGACCACGTCATCGCAGCAAAGTTGGCTCAGATGTACACCGGTGAGGGCTCGCTGAGTTTTAACGAGTTCGCCGACCGTGAAGTGGAGTTCGACGTGCCGCTCGTGCTGCTGCCGGCGAACGTCGATCGCGCGAAGCACATGGCGGCGACCCGTAAGCCGCTGCGCAACTAACCCGCGGACCTGTCCCAACCATTTCTTTCGGATTGGTCCCATTGGTTGGGTCCCTTTACGGGGTAAAGGGACCACCTAGCGGGTTTTAGCCGGCCTTCTTACTCGTAAAGGGACCAGTAGACTGGGACCATCCTCGCTGTTGGGCAGCTTCCAGCGCCTGGCGCACCTCTCGTACGACACGGGCTCTCTCCGTGAGCAGCTCCCGTGGGCTGTATCGCAGCACGATGAGGCCACGGTTCTGAATCAGCTTCTCGCGTCGTCGCTCCTCCACGATTGTTTGCTCGGCACTCTTGCCAAACGACGAGCCGTCGTACTTGACGGCACCGTCGATCTCAATCACGACGGCGTCGTCAATGCATGCGTCTGCGCGGAAGTTCGGCGGAATGAAGTACTGCGCAACCACCTTCTCTCCCAGCTTTTCCGCGATGGCGATGCCTCGAAAGTAGGACTCGAAAGGCGATTCCGAATGCGCGATGGCGTGCTCAATCGCCTTCCGCGCCTGCGGGGCACCATGCACACGCCCCATGGCGGTCAGCGTGCGGCGCAGCTCCTCCTTCGTGGTGAGTTCCTTCGCGAGCGCCGAATCCATGGCAACGAGTCCCTCTTCGAAGGAATGGTGTCTTGCGATGTCGATGCACGCTCGTGCCACAGTTGTACAACGGGTGCCGAGCTGCTCGGAGACCATGTTGTCTGGCAGGTGCGTCTTGCGGTAATCGTAATCGGCTGGAATCTTCGTCTTGACTGGCAGCGATTTGGACTGCCTAGCCATTTCAATCTTTTCGCCGAAAGGCGGGAGGACCCAAAGGCCCCATAGCCTGGCTGCTGACTTTCCTATCATGATGGCTTTGTGCACGCTTTTGCCCGCAGCAATCACTTTGAGGCGTTGGCGTTCGTAAGTGGGTAATTGCTCGAAGTAATCCCGCGGGGTTGCGACCCAGGGCGCTATTCGCAGAACCTCGCCATTGGCTATTTGCTCCCACACGTGGTGATCGTTGGACAGTGGACGTAAGTGAATGAGTCGTTGTGTTTGAGTCATACAACAATGTTCGCCAAGCGCGTGCGCCCGTGTCTAGAGTCAATTTTTTACCTGTGGATAACTCTGCATTTGCGCAGCTAGGGGGAGTTGGCGCTTTCGAGTCGGTTTGCCGGCTGGCGCCTCAGCGGCTGGCCTCTTGCTGGCGAATGGGCGGTTTCAGCTGCCGCGGTTTGGTCCTCCTCTAGTGGTCCCATTGGTTGGGTAGTTTTACGAGAGCCGACTCCCGCGCAATGGCTCCTAAGGGTTTCTTTGCCTCCTAATGAAACCCAACCAATGGGACCAAACCCGGAGAGGGGTGAGCCGCACGTCAAGCGGGGCGCGGGCAGGCTGCTACTTGTAGGCCGAGAAACCCGTAATGACCTTGCCCATGATGAGGCTCTGCACGGTGTCGGTTCCCTCGTAGGTGTGCATGGCCTCAATGTCGGCAAAGTGGCGCGCGATGTCGTTTTCTAGCAGGATGCCCACGCCACCGAGCATGTCGCGGGCGTCGGAAGCAATGCGTCGTGCAGCGCGGGTGTTGTGCAGCTTCGCCGCGGAAGCCTGCGGCGGGGTGAGCGTGCCAGCCTCCTCGCGGGCGGCAACCTCGCGGCAGGTCAGCATCATCTGGTTGAGGTCCAGCACCATGTTGGCCAAGCGCTGCTGGATAATCTGCGCTTTTGCCAGCTCACGGCCGAACTGGACGCGCTCCATGACGTAGTTGCGCGCGGTTTCATAGCAAGCCACGGCCGAACCCAACGCCATCCACGAGACGCCGATGCGCGTTGCTGTCAGCACGCGGGAGACGTCCTTGAACGTTTGGCAGCCGGGCAACCGGTTGGAGGCAGGAATGCGGCAATCCTCCAAGACGATGTGCGCCTGATGGATAGCGCGCAGTGACAGCTTGCCGGCAATCACCGTGGCGGAGTAGCCCGGCGCGTCCTGCGGAACGATGAAGCCACCCACGTTTCCGTCTTCCATACGGGCGTAAATCACGGTCACGCCACCGGAAGCACCGTTACCGATCCACTTCTTTTCGCCGTTGAGAACCCAGGAATCGCCGTCGCGAACCGCGGTGGTCTCCAGCGCAATGGAGTCAGACCCGTGCAGCGGTTCCGTCAGGCCAAACGCGCCGAGCAGCGAGCACGACGCCATCGCCGGCAGGTAGCGGGAGCGCTGCTCCTCCGAGCCAAGCATCGCGATGGAGCGCATAGCCAGGCCGGCCTGCACGGCAACGACAGTGCCCATCGAGGCGTCGGCACGCGTGACCTCCATGAGCGCCAAACCTGCGCCGCGTGCGGTCATGGACTCGTGGCCAGGAACGTCAAGGCCGTCCGTCATGAGGTCGAGCTCGCCTAAGCGGCGTACTAGTTCGAGGGGGTATTCGCTTTTCTCCCAATGCCCATTGATAACCGGCAGGCAATCCTCACGAAACGAGCGAGCACGTGCCCAGACCTCGGCATCTTGGGCGCTGATGCCGTCGAACACGCCGAGGAAGTCAGTTGTAGAATCAAAGAGATTATTGGACATTACAGGCCTCCGATACGAATCACTATTAGTCTGCTATTGTGATACACACCTCACCGCCTGTCAAGGAAACGTTCCCAGCGAAAGGCACACCACCATGGCTAACCAGAAGCGCCGCGACCAAATCGCCACCGCCGCCCTCGACCTCTTTGACCAGCGCGGCTACCACGGCACCGGCATGGAAGACATCGCAAAGGCAGTGGGCATGCGGGCATCGAGCCTCTACAACCACTACAAGTCCAAGCAAGAGCTGCTCGCTGAGGTCACCGTCTCCGCCATGGAGGAACTCCTACGTGCCAACGCCGCGGCACTCGCCGGAGTCACGGGTTCCGAGGAAAAAATCCTCGCCACGATGCGCGCACACGTCATCTTCCACGCCACCCACGCCAAGCGCGTCCGCGTGGTCAACAACGAGCTCAACAACCTCGAAGAACCCCACAAGTCCGTGGTCCTGCAGCTGCGCCGCGACTATGTGGCACGTTGGATGAACGTCGTCGACGAGGGCAGCTTCCAAGCCGAGAACCTCAAGATTGCCTGCTGGGCGCTCATCGACATGGGCATCGGCGTGGCCACGTGGTTTAGCCCCGATGGCCCGTACACCGCCGAGGAGCTCGGTGACATGTACGGGCAGTTCGCGCTCCGCCAGCTGACCTAGCCGCTACGCGCAGCCAATCTCCTCGACCTCTTCGTGGTCCGGGTAAATGACACGGATGCGCGAGTACACCTTGGCGTTGTAGCCACACGCTTCACGCTTGTCGACGACCACCCGCACCGGCGTCTGCTTAAACTTGCCCTTCGCACAGAAGGGGTCGCAGTCATTTTCCACGGCCGTACCCTCAGCCGTGGCCTCATCGGCGCCCCAGTTGGACCACTTGAGGTCCTTGACCAGGTAGTTGTTATCACCGCAGGCCAGCGAAATGCTGCCGGGGCCTTCCAGGCCGGTGACGGACACGCAGCCCAAGATGGCCGTGGCCTCCACGGTGGTGGTCACGTTGGGGCCGACCAGACCGACCACGCGGACCAGCTGGCCGGTTGCCGGAAGGATGGAGAAGCTGACGTGGTCAGCGTCGCGAATGACGCTGATGAGGCCGTCCTCCCCCACGCCGTCGTGGGAGCCCTGCGAGGCCGAAGCCAGGTCGTTGCCGTCGGTGGCGGCCAGAATGTCGTAGACAATCTTTTGCTGCGCGCTGCTCAAACCCGGCTGCAGCAGCAGCTGCAGCGCGCCGAGGGCGCGGTTGGGGAAACGATCCGCAAGAGCTTCCAGCCCAGCGCGGTCGGTGGCCGCCATGAGGTCTTCTGCGGGGATGACTGGCTGCGGGTCGAACCCTGGCAGCTCGCCTTGGGAGGAGATGTTCACGGTGCCGTCGACGCCCACCGAGTACTCGGTCGTGGCAGTAGACGAACCATCGGTGTCCACGCGCTTGAGGTACTCCTTTGAGGTCACGCCTTTGTCCGCGGCGTCGGGCTGCGCGGCGGCAGCCTCACCCGCGTGCGTGAGCACCTCCGCCACGGCGACCGGCTCGCTGTGGTTCACAAACGGGATGACCCCGCCGGCCAGAGCTAGGACACCGATGCCTGCGGCCACGGCCTTCCACGGCGTGCGTGACCCCGAATCGACAATGTCGCTGAGGACCGCCTCGGAGCGGGTAAGGGCGGCGTCGTCAAGCGCAGCGTCTGGCACCGGATTTGCGGCGCGCAATTGGGAAAGCGGATCAGTCATCGTGGCCTCCGGTGAGCTCGGAAAGGTGGGTGCGGGCGCGGTACAGGCGCACGCGGACGTTGTTAGGGGTGATGCCGAGGACCTCGGCGATCTCGGCCTGCGTGAGCTCCTCCCAGGCGAAGAGAGTGAGGATCTCGCGCTCGGCATAAGGAAGCTGCAGCAGGGCGCGGTTGATGTCGAGGGACAAGTCAACGGCGGCGGATTCGTCGAGAAGGGCGCCGTCGAAGTCGTCGAGGTTTTCGAACTCGCGGCGCGAGCGATAGAACTCGCGCATCACGTTGCGTGCGATGCCATAGAGCCATGGCAGCGGGTTCTCCCCCGTCAGGGTGTCGAAGTTGGCCCAGGCGCGCTCGAAGACATCGGCAGCCAGCTCCTCAGCGTGCTCCTGCGGCACGCGACGCCGCAAAAACGCCAAGACGGCAGGATAATGCGCGCGAAAGTGCCGGGAGAACTCCCGCTTTCGCGCGCCGGGCAAGGTTAAGACGGACAAATAAAACTCCACGAGCCTGCTGGAACATACTTCACATAGAGTATGTTGCAGCAGGCTCGGAATTATTACAGACTAGTGCGCGACTTTTTCCTTAACCGGAATTTTCGCAGGTTGTACCGGTTCTGCGGTGTCAGCGACTGCGGTACGGCGAGCCACCGCGGCGAAAACGGCACCGGTGACGTTGTGCTCGGTGTCGGACGCAGATGGTTTACTAGTAGACGATGGAACCGCTCGAACTCAGCGCACTCACCGGCACGCAGTCCCGTACGTATGGCACCCGGAAGATCACCGACTCTATGGTGAACGCACCGGTCCATGTGGCGATCGCACTGTGGGACGAGCGCTGGGACTCCGCGCCGGGCGGCACTGTTGATGGCTGGGTCATCGCAGTAAACACCAGGCAGACCCGGTTCATACGCAAGGGCCAGACCAAGAGCGGCGACGTGGTGGAGATTGCCATCCGCGAGTTCGAGAAGGCCACGAAGAATCTGAAGGGCCGAATCTGGATTGTCACGGGGCGCCGGCAAAATACGCTGCGGTCGGCGCTAGAACGGCGCGGCTATACGGTGACGGGCAGCTTTGCGGAGGAAAATAGGGCGTCGAAAAGCGCGAGCTCTGTGCGCCGCAAGGAAGCGGGCCTGACCGCACGTAAGGCCAAGAAGTTGGGCGAGGCGCCACGGAAGAAAGAGGCCACGCAGGTAGAGACCCCGAAGGCACATTGGTGGCCGAACTTCTCGCAGGCGTCATCATGGCCGGAGGGCGCCACGGTGCGCATTGCTACCGACGCCTCCTCCGACACCGTGTTCAAGGGCTCCATGTGCTTCGTGGCGGGCAATGGCGACTACCGGCTGCGCACCCGCGAGACTAAGGCGGGTACTGACGAGCTCGAGCTGGAGTCGCTGACCTTGGCGCTGAAGTACCTGCTCAAGGTGGGTGCAAAGAAGGCGATTATTGAAAGCGACTCGGTCGCGGCGCTCGAAGCGGTGGAGCAGTTGCGCAATAAGCAGTCGAAGGCGGTGCGCTCGCGGCGAACGTGGCGCGGCGTGACGTCAGGTGCGCGGTCGCGTTTCCAGCAGGCCTGGAACGACGTCGAGGGCGAATGCGAGGTGGAAATCCGCCGCGTGCTTGGCCATGCGGGCGATCCTCTCAACCGCGCGGCGGACCAGATTGCGTACATGGGGCTGCGTGCGATTGCGCATCCGATGAAGCAGTCGCGGGCCACGCTGCAGGAGGGCATTACCAAGGCGCTGGCCAAGCTTTAGGCTTAGCCGCTAAAAGATGATCCGGCAGGCAAACGCCACCGCCCACACCCACAGCCAACGGCGTTTGTGCAGCTCATTGCGATAGATGGCGGACATTAACAGGTACCACGCCGACGGGATGATAAAGAAAAGACTGGTTCCTGGGTCCGCGCCAAAGTCATTAAATCCGACTAAAAGGAAAAACGCTGACAGGCCAGCTTTCCACCAAGAAAAAGGGTAAACCTTGCCGTCCGCCTCTGCTGGCTCTGGCTCGTTAGTTTTGGTTTGAGCTGGTACGACTTCGCTTGGCTCGTCTACTGGCGCTGGTTGGAAAGACTGCGCTGGTTGCGGTTTTGCCGCGTCCGCAAACGGATTGCCAGGTGCGTCTGCGAGGGGTTCCTCGAAGGGGTTATTGGCAAAAGGATTGGTCATAGCACATAGGATAGCGCCGACTGTTTCACGCGAGTTCATGTAGCCGGGCAATGGGTTTGGACCTGCGTTTGTGGGGCTGTTTTCGACGCTTTCGTGTTGGTCCCCCTCTACGGGTTTCCCTCTAATGGTCCCTTTACGAGTAGCGTTGGCGACCAATACGGCCCATTGGGTTTCATTACCCCCTAAAGAAACCCAACCAATGGGAGCCAACCAATGGGACCAGTCTGGGACGTGCGGAAACCCAGGCGGAACCGCAGGCGGAGAGGGCCAGAGCGGCGGCCAGTCCGCGCGGGGCCGCGGAGACTAAGCCACGGAGGCCAGAGCGGAGGCCAGGCCGCACAGGGTGCTAGTGGCCGCCGTTTCCGCCGGACGCGAAGGTGAAAGTATCGGTCTCACCGGAATCGCAGGTCACGGTGTAGGTGTGGTAGCCGTCGGCAGGACCGGGGCCGATGTTGTCCGGCGCGGTTACGTAACCCACCAGTTGGCCGAGGTCAGCCGCCGGCGACATCACCGTCGTCGCACCCCACGACGTGGTCAGGTTCGCGCGAGTACCCGGGCAGTTTGCCGCAATAAACAGCTCCTGGCCCGGCTTGAGCTGACCGTCAACAGTACTGGTCAGCTGGGTGCCAGCGGTGGTCTTCGCATCCTCGCTGAACGGGTTGAAGCCGGTAGCAACTGCAGCGCCACCACCAGCCAAAATAGCGCAAGCGGCGGTAGCAGCAACGAGGGTCTTTTTCATGATGACTCCTTAACTAGGAAGTTGATGTTCACCTAGTTAGTTGCACTACCGCCGCGTTTATTACAGGCGACCAGAAAGTTTTTCCAGCCGCCAGTTGGCCGGGCTTATCCGGCGATTCGGCGCGCGCCGTCGCCAGGGCTGGCCACAAGGAAGGTCGGTGCCGGGAAGCCGCCCTCAGCCGCGGCAGCAGCAATTGCCTCCGCCGTCGACTCCACATCGGCACGCTTGACCAGCGCAATCACCGCGCCACCGAAACCGCCCCCAGTCATACGCGCGCCCACCTCACCGGCCGCCGCGAACGCGCAGTCCAGCTCCGGCGTGGTGACCTCGTACTGGTCGCGCAGCGAGATGTGGCTATCGCGCATGAGCTCCCGGAAACGGTCAAGGTTGCCGGCCTCCAAGTCGGAGGCAGCTTCCAAGGTGCGAGCGGTCTCCTCCACGACGTGGGCGACGCGGCGCTTAACGACGCCCTCATCCTCCCCCGCTTCCCTTGCCCACCGGGTGGCGGCCGCAACGGCATCGGGAGTATCGCGGATAGTTCCGCCGCGGGCCCCAGAGCCCGCCAATGCAGACTGGACCGCGTCGATGACGCCACGGCGGGAGGCATACTGGCCGTCGTTCAAAGTGTGAGGGGCGTTGGTGTCTGCGATGAGCAACACCATGTCGCGCTCCGCGATGTTAAACGGCACGCGGCGCACCTCACCCGTGGAGAAGTCCAAGACGAGCGCCTTGCCCTTCTGTCCGAAGAGGCTCGCGTTCTGGTCCAAGCCACCTGTCGAGGCACCGACGACCTCGTTCTCGGCGCGCATGCAGGCGAGAACCAGGCGGGTGCGGGCGGCGTCGTCAGGCGCGTGCCCCGTCGAAAGCTCGTAGGCCGCCACCGCCACCGAGCATTCCAACGCCGCGGAGCTGGAGAGGCCGGAGCCTACCGGAACGTCGGAGACAATCGCGATGTCGAGGCCCTCGCAGGAGGCGATGACGCCGTCCTCGAGGCCCGCCCACACGGCGCCGGCGACGTAGCCTGCCCAGGCGTCCGGGGTGCCCGCGGCCCAACCCGGGCCAACCTCCTCCAGAAAAACGTCCACGCGGTAGACCTTGCCGCCGAACTCGGAGGCAATCCGCAGTTGGCCGTCCTCGCGTGGGGCCACGGCCACGGCCGTGTTCTGCTCCAGCGCGAAAGGGATCGAGGCGCCACCTGCGTAGTCGACGTGCTCGCCGATGAGGTTCACGCGGCCCGGCGCGGCCCAAACCCCGGCAGGCTCCGCGGAGAAGTTGGAGCGGAAGAGTGCGATCGCGGCGTCGGCAAGCGCGGCGTCGGAGCGAGTGGAAATCCAGTTAAGCATCCCACACCTCCTTGAACCGGGCGGCGATGTGCTCCGGGGTGGTGTCGTTGATCCACACTGCCTGCGCGGACTCCGAACCGGCGAGGAACTTCATGCGGTTCGGCGAGCGCATCAGCGAAAACAGCTGCAGGTGCATGCGCACGTCCCCGCGCAGCGTAGGGTCGGTCGGCGCGAGGTTCCAACCAGCGATGTACGGGGTCTTCTCCACGCCGTCGAAGAAACGGTCCACAGCGATATACAGCTTCTTGAGCAGGGCGGCGAGGTCGTCGCGCTGGGCTTCGGAAAGCTCGGTGAAATCCGCCGCGTACTCGTTGGGCATGACCATCGCCTCGAGCGGCCACTTAGCGGCCGCGGGGACAAACGCCGTGAAGTGCTCGGTCTCCGCGATGATGCGGGTGCCCGCTGCGCGCTCCTTGTCCAGGATGTCTTGGAAGAGATCGCCCTCGTAAGCCTGCGAGGAAGCCACGATGGACTTCATGCGCGGCGAGAGGAACGGATAGGAGTAGATCTGGCCGTGCGGGTGCTGCAGCGTCACGCCGATTTCAGCGCCGCGATTCTCAAACGGGAAGACCTGCGCCACCTCAGGCAGCGCAGACAGCGCCGAGGTGCGGTGCGCCCACGCCTCGATGACGGTGCGAATGCGGCTCACGGGCAGATCCTTGAAGCTCAGCTCCGGGTCAGAAGTAAAGCACACGACCTCGCAGCGGGCCTTCGCCGGCAGGCGCGGGACCAGGCCCATGCCGTCGACGTCGTCCTCGTAGTCCTCCATCCCCATCGCAAAGGAGGGGAAGCGGTTTTCAAAGACCACCACGTCATAGGACGGGGACGGGATCTCCGTGGGCAGTTGGCCCGGCAGGGTCGGCGCGAGCGGGTTCTCGTTGGCCGGGGGCATGAATGTGCGGTTCATGCGGTGGGCGGCAAAGGCTACCCAGTCCCCGGTCAGCGGGTCGCGGCGCATCTCCGAGGCCGGTGTGACCTGCGGGAGTTCGCGGCTGTCTTCCAAGACGCGGTCGGTGTGTGGGGTGTCGTCGAAGTAGATGATTTCGCGGCCGTCGGCAAGCGCGGCTTTGGTGATCTCTAGCATTACTTGGCCTCCGCCAGCTTCGACTCGTCGATCTTGGAAGGGTCAACGATGATGGGACGCAGCTTGGCCCACAGCATGAAGGCTACTGCGACGACCAGCATGGCGACGCCGGCCCAGAGGTTGTCGGAGGATTCCTTCGGCAGGCCCGTGTCTGGGTTGACGCCTGGGTCGAGGGCGAAGGAGCAGACTACGAGCACGATGCCGTAGATGCCCAGGAGCGCACCGATCACGTTGCGCAGGTCAAAGGCACCCGCGTGCTGAGGTGAAGTCTTGGTTGTCATGATTGATGCTCCTTTAGGCGAAGATGACGTTCAGGCCGACGGCAATAACCAGGCAGATGACGCCCAGCGGGACGGTCTGCTTATACCACGGCAGGTTCTTCTCGGTGTAGTCCTCGAAGTGGTCCTTCGGGGTAACCGAGGATACGAAGCCGACGAGCTCTTCGTCTGGCTTGGGCTGCGTAAACATGGTGACGATGACGGAGACGATGATATCCACCGTAAAGGCCACGCCAGCGGCCACGAATGCTGTGCCCTGGCCAGGAAGGTTGAAGATGGAAGCCGTTGCGTCGGTAAAGGTTGCGATGTACCAGAAGGTAATTGCAGATGCGGTACCTGCAACCAGGCCGGACCAACCGGCGTGCGGAGTCATGCGCTTCCAGAACATACCGAGGATGAAGGTTGCGAACAGCGGGGCATTGAAGAAGCCGAACAGCGTCTGCAGGTAATCCATGACGTTGCCGAAGTTCTGGGCCAAAAGGGCGGTAAAGACGGCCACGCCGGTGGCGACGACGGTCGCGATGCGGCCGAACTTCAGGTAGTAGTCATCCTCGCGGTCCTTGACCACGTAGGTCTGCCAGATGTCATAAGAAATAACGGTGTTAAAGGCCGAGATGTTTGCGGCCATGCCAGCCATGAAGGAGGCCAGCAGGCCAGCGATGGCCACGCCGAGGAGGCCGTTCGGAAGAAGGTCGCGCATGAGCAGCAGGATGGCGTCGTTTGGCTCAGCGCGCTCTTCCATGAGGTCAGCGACGGAAACGGAAGCCACCATGCCTGGGATAACCACGAGGAAGGGTACGAACATCTTCGGGAAAGCGCCGATGATTGGGGTCTTGCGGGCTGCGGAGATGGACTCCGAAGCCATGGCGCGCTGTACCTCGACAAAGTTGGTGGTCCAGTAACCGAAGGAGAGGACGAAGCCCAAGCCCAGTACGATACCGATGACGGACCAGACTGGGTTCTCAAAGCCGGAAATGTCTGTGCCCGGCCAGGTGTGGAAGTGGGATTCCGCAATAACGGAATCCTTCAGGCCCTGCCAGCCGCCGACGCGGTTGAGGCCGATGATGGTCAATGGTGCCAGAGCAGCAACGATGACGAAGAACTGTAGAACCTCGTTGTAGATGGCTGCGGACAGGCCGCCCAGGGTGATGTAGGACAAAACGATGAGGCCAGCGACAAGGAGCGCGACCCACATCGGCCAGCCCAGCAGGGCTTCAACGATGGTGGCCAGCAGGTACAGGTTCACACCGGCGATGAGCAGCTGTGCCACGGCGAAGGAAATCGCGTTGACCAGGTGCGCCGCGTTGCCGAAGCGCCTGCGCATGAACTCCGGCACGGAACGGACCTTGGAGCCGTAGTAGAACGGCATCATCACGATGCCTAGGAAGACCATGGCCGGGATGGCGCCGATCCAGAAGTAGTGCATGGTCTGGAAACCGTATTCCACGCCATTTGCAGACATACCGATGATTTCCACCGCACCGAGGTTCGCAGAGACGAACGCCAGGCCAGTCACCCAAGCCGGCAAACCGCGGCCCGAGAGGAAGAAGTCAATGGAGGAGGAAACGCGGGCTTTTGCAGCCCAGCCAATTCCCAAGACAAAGAGGAAGTACAAAGCAACGAGCAGATAATCCACCCAGGTTGCGTCGAGTCTCAATACTGAAGGTTCCATTTCAAGAGCTTTCTTTTATTAGATTGCGCTCAAGCGAAGCTCGTAGGCAATCGGTTGATGTGCGTTGAGAACGGCCACGTCTGTGCCGCTACGCAGTGCGTTTGGCGGAGCGCTCATGGGCTCCACCGCCAGGGCACGCCCGCGCCCTGGGTAATCTGCCGGAGTGTACATCTGGACCCAATCCAGCCCCTGCCCCATCTCTAGGCGCACGCCCTTGCCCGCCGAGACATACTCCGCGGTCAGTGGTCCATGCCCGTGGAAGCAGTCATCCCATTCCACTTCGGCAATGCGCTGGCGCTTGACGACGACCTCTTCTACCTCACCCGTCGGCAAGTTCCGGGCGTCCAGCAGGTGGTGCTCGGTGACGGGGAGGGTCAGTTCGGAGGCGTCGGCAGCCGCGCCGCGTGCCGAGAGATAGGTGTGCAGGCCGAACGCGAACGGGGCGGGCCCTTCGGCGCTGGCCTCGAAGCGGGCGGATAAGCCGGCTGCGTCGAGGGTGTAGGTGGCTATGAGTTGGGTAGGCCACGGCCACGGTTCCTCGATGCGGGTGGTGAGTTGCACGCGGTCGGTGGCGTAGTAAACCAGATCCCAGGCTGCGTCGAGGACGAAGCCATGGTTGGCGTTGTTGCGCTCGGGCTCGTTGACGGGGACTGAGTGCTTAGTCCCGCGCCAAGTGAAGCAGCCGTCTTCTGTACGGTTTGGCCATGGTGCAAGAACCACGCCGGCGCACATCGGAGGCAGGCCTTCGTAGGTTTCCACAAGAGGTTCGCCGTTGTAGGTCAGCGCCTTAATGCCGCCGCCTAGGCTGGCGATTTCCGCCATGTATGCACCGTGTGCCATTCGGTACACAGGTGCAGAGCTGCTCGGGCTAGCCGTTCTGGTCATAACCTATTGCCCTTTCTTCCGTGTGTAACTCACTACGGGTTTTAGGTTAAGTCGCAGCTCAAGGGCCAGTCAATCGTTTGCATAAACTTGCATAATGATATCCCTGAAATCTACTTTTAGGTGCTACTGGTCATACACAGCAGCGCAAATCCTCCGCCAAATGATGCGCGCGGCCGAATGCGGGGTGGCCAAGACTTCGCGCAGATAGTTCTCCGGCTTCAGCTCCCACGGCGTAAAGGCAGAGTGCACGCGCACGGGAATTCCCAGGTGCCACGACCACAGCTTGGTCCGCAAGGCATGAAAGTCACTGGTGACCACATCAAAGTAGGGCGCGCGGTACAGCGCGTGGGAGTTCTCCAAATTTTCGTTGGTACTCGTGGCGTTGGGCTCGACGATAATGTTCTCGGCTGGCACTCCCCTGCCAATGAGATAAGCCTCCATCACCTCGGCTTCTCCGCGTCCGGACACGATGATGTCCTGCCCGCGCCACAACTGAAATGCGCGCTCAAGGCGACGCTCGAGCATAGGACCTGGCACACCGCCTTGGACGCGAGCTCCCAATACCAACAGGGGGACTAAGATAGGTCCGGACATAAAGCACGAGCTTAATCCAGGAGGGACACCGTGGCCACACCGACTCTGAAGGACCTCGCCGCGGCCACAGGAGTGTCCATCTCCACGGTCTCGCGCGCATTGGCCAACCATCCGGCCATTTCGCAGGCCACCACGAAAAAGGTCAAAGACGCCGCGGAAAAGCTCGGCTACCGCCCAAATGCCCAGGCCCGCGCGCTGCGCGGCTCCCGCTCCGACGCCATCGGTGTGGTCATCCCCAACCTTGCCGACCCATACTTCGCGCTCATCGCCGCCGCCATCGAGGCCGAGGCCGAACGCGAGGGAATCGCCGCAATCATGACCACGTGTTCGGAATCCCCGGAGCGCCTGGCCAAGGCTCTCGATGCCTTGACCTGGCGCCAAGTCGACGGCATCATCACCGTCCCCGTCGAAGGTGCAGAGGCCGCTCTCAACGAGGCCGCGAAGTCCCGCCCGCTTCTGCTCATTGACCGCGAGCTCGCCCCTTTCCCTGCCGTGGCCTCCGATCCACGGCCCGGCATGTTCGCCGCGCTGACCCAGCTGCGGCAGAAGGGCCACGAGCGCATCGGCTACATCCCGGGGCCTCAGCAAACGTCCACGGGCCGACAGCGACTCAAGGTTTTTCGCGGCGCGACCAGCGAGTTCAGTACCTTCTATGCGCGGGGTGGCTTTCGCCGCAAGGACGGTTACGTCGGAGCGCTGGAGCTCTTTGAAAAGGACGTCACGGCTATCGTCGCGGGCGATTCCATGATGACCGCCGGTGCACTGGAGGCCTGCTACAACGCGGGCAAGCGTATTGGTACGGATATCGCATTGGTCGGATTCGACGACCTCAACTTCTTCCGCCTGCAGCCGGTCCCCATTTCTGTGGTGGACCAAGATATGGCGGCGCTTGGCCGCCTAGCGGTACAACAACTGACCGCGGCCATCGCGCACAACGCCACCCCCACGGGCGTCAAGGTCCCGACAACCTACATTCCCCGCGTCTCGACTGCCGCGCGTTTGACCAAGAGCTAGCCGACTGCCGCACGTTTGACCGAGAGCTGGCTCTACGGTCAAACGTGCATTTACTGCAGGAGGCAATCGCGGCCCCTACTCGCCGAGAAGCTTCGCGCGCAGGTTCGCGTCCTTCTGTTCGACCTCGGCGGCCATGTTCTCTTGGTACTCTGCCATCTTCTGCATCAGGGCAGGATCGCCAGCACCGAGGATGCGCACGGCCAGCAGGCCGGCGTTCTTTGCGCCGCCGATGGACACGGTCGCAACCGGCACGCCGCCCGGCATCTGCACGATGGACAGCAGCGAGTCCATACCGTCGAGCTCCTTAAGCGCACGCGGGATGCCGATAACCGGCAGCGGAGTAGCCGCCGCAACCATGCCCGGCAGGTGCGCCGCGCCGCCCGCACAGGCGATGATGACCTGCAGGCCACGCTCGTGCGCGGACTTGGCATAAGCCAGCATCTTCTCCGGGGTGCGGTGTGCGCTGACCACGCCCACCTCGAAAGCCACACCGAACTCCGCGAGCACCTCGGCTGCGGGTTTGACGGTGGGCCAGTCGGAATCGGAGCCCATAATCAGGCCAACCTGCGGTTCCATAAAATCTCCTTAAGCTTCGGCCCACTCAGCGTGGACGAGGAAGTGTGCGGCATCGGCAGCGATGCGGCGGGTTTTAGCCACATCCGTGCCCACGACGTTGACGTGGCCAATCTTACGGCCGGCGCGATAGTCCTTGCCGTACAGGTGAATCCTGGCCTGCGGGTAGCGCTCCATCACTTCGCGCACGCGCTGCCGCATCGGCATTTCTGGGTCGGCAGAGCCGCCCAGCACGTTGGCCATGACGGTGATAGGCGCCAGCGGATCGGTAGCGCCCAGCGGCAGGTCCAAGACCGCGCGCAGGTGCTGCTCAAACTGCGAGGTCACCGAACCATCCTGGGTCCAGTGACCGGTGTTGTGCGGGCGCATGGCCAGCTCGTTGACGGCGATGTCTTCGCCGGCATCAGCATTAAAGGCGAAGAGCTCAACCGCCAAGACGCCCGTAACGCCGAGCTGCGTGGCCACGAGTTCGCCGACCTTAGCGGCACGCTCTGCCAGCTCAGGGCTCAGCCCCGGCGCGGGGGCGAAAGCCTCGGCGCAGATGCCGTCGCGCTGCACGGACTCGGTGATCGGCCAAGCCTTAACTTCGCCGGAAGGGCGGCGGGCAACGAGCACGGAAAGCTCGCGGGTCAGCGTGACCTTCTCCTCTGCCATGAGGGGTGTGCCCGCATCAAGCAGCTTGGCAACCAATGACTCCAGCTCATGCGCTTCAGGGAACCACACGCCGTGGCCGTCGTAGCCACCGCGGCGGGCCTTCAAGCACACACGGCCGTCGACGAGTCCGAAGAAGTCCAGCGCATCTGCCACGGTTTCAATCGCGGCAAAACGCGGGACTGGTGCACCCAGCTCCGCGAGCTTCTGGCGCATGAGCAACTTGTCCTGCGCGTACAACAGTGCAGAAGGCTGGGGCTGGACATTGTATCCGGCGTCGATAAGCGCCTGCACATGCTCGGTAGGCACGTGCTCGTGCTCGAAAGTCAGGCCGTCCGCGTCCTGGGACGCGCCGACGAGAGTGTCGTAGTCGTGATAATCCCCCAGGACAACGTCCGGGATGACCTGCGCTGCGGACTGCTCGCCGGAGGAGGCGAGGATGCGCAAATGGATGTCCAGCTCAGCGGCTGCCGGCTGCAACATGCGTGCGAGCTGGCCGTCGCCAAAAACGGTAACGATGGGCTTTGCTTGTTGACTCACCTGTCCAATACTAGCCTTAAGGCTATGATCGTCCGGCATACTATCTTCCAAAACTCCCTCATGACGGCGCTCCTCGACGGCATCTATGACGGTGAGATGACCATCGGCGAGCTACTCGGCAAGGGTAACTTCGGCATCGGCACGTTCGACGCCCTCGATGGCGAGATGATCATCCTCGACGGCGTGTGTTACCAGCTGCGCGGCGACGGAACTGCCACCATCGCGGACCTGGACCAGGGAACGCCCTTTGCGGTGGCTACGAACTTTGTGCCGCGCATCAAGGTCGAGGCGCCGCAGGGCATGCTGCGCTCCGAGCTTTCTGCTTTCGTGGATGAGATTCAGCCCTCCGCGAATTACATGTATGCCGTGCGAATCTCGGGCCGCTTCCGCTCGGTGACCACCCGCACCGTGGTCAAGCAGTCCAAGCCCTATCCCCCAATGGCCGAGGCCGTGGGCGGCGATAAGGAGCTGCACTTCACCGATGTCGAGGGCATCATCGGCGGCTTCCGCACTCCGGTCTTTGAAAAGGGAATCTCGGTGCCGGGCTGCCACGTGCACTTTATCGACGCCGATCGCACCTCCGGCGGGCACGTCCTGGACTACGTTGTGGACGACGCCACCATCGAGCTATGCCCCGGCACCGACCTCGAGCTGCGCCTGCCGCTGACCCAAGAGTTTGGCCAAGCCAACCTGGCTCCTGAGGATCTGGACCACCAGCTGCACACCACAGAGGTTAAGAATTAGAAGAGCTCCTGCTCGTTGAGGATCTCCTCCACGCGCTTGGCCTTGGGGATGGAAGGGAAGTACATCGGGCGCTCGTAGCCGTGGATAGCGAGGGAGATGCCTCCGCGGCGGCGTCTAGCGCCGCGGATATCCCGCAGTGGGATCGAGTCCACGTGGCTGCCCTCGCGCGCGATGACGCGCAGGTTGGTCACGATGAAGCGCCGGCGCCGCGTGCGGTACAGCGGCAAGCCAAAGCGCCAGAGGGAAAGTACCGCCCACAGGCCCACGATGCCGTTGCGAAGATTGACGTCGAGGCCATAAGAATCCGCCCAGCCGATGGCCATCCAGGCCAGGCCGGTGATGAGGATGAGCTCGAGAAATGGGAAAAGGAGCGCACGGTACGGCGCGGTCATATCTACGCGGACGACTTCACCGCGGCCCATCTTCATCAATCCCATAGGGGTGCATGATACCCGCAGGAGGCGGCGGCGTCGGCACCATCACCGTAAACACCTCCGAGGCCTGCAGATGGCCAGATGCCGTAGCCTCCGGCCGGCGGCATGGACGAATCCACTGGTGAGCAGCTCAAAGATGACGGTGAGGTCTCCCAGGGAATGGGCGGCGGCCCGATGGGCGGACAGCGCCCCTAAATAGACACAATTTGCCAAATAGGAATGCCTGCCACGCTCTGTGGCGGGCCCTATTTGGCAAATTGTGCTTTACAACGCCCCGCCTCTCCACGCGGCGCGGCAACGAGTCGCTACTGAACCGGGCGCAGGTGCGTAACGTCGCCGGCGGAGTAGTACTCGCCGCCGACGTTGATGCGTCCGTCGTCGGCGATGCCTTCGACGACACCGACGACGTCGCCAGTCGGCGCCTCGAGACGAACTTCCTGGCCGATGGTAGAGCAGACCTTGCGGTAGTCCGCCATTAGCTGTGGATCCTGGTTCTCCCACTGGGTGATGCGGCGGCGCAAGTTCTTCAGTAAAGCAATTGCCAGCTCGGTGCGGTCGGTGTCGCGGCCTTCGAGGGCCAGGGACGTGGCCTTCTCGATGGGCAGCTGCTCGCGGGTCAAGGTGACGTTCAGACCCATGCCCACGACAACGCGTGCAGACAGCGTAGCTCCTGCTTCGGTCTTCGGGGCGACCTCCGCCTTGTTCACCTCAGCCTTATTAAACTCAGTCTTCGGCGCGGACTTGAAGGCAGCGCCCACTGGGCCAGCTTCGGCGAGAATGCCGCAAAGCTTGTTGCCGTCGATGTGGACGTCATTTGGCCACTTAAGCACGGAGCCCTCAACCGTATCGGTGACCGCCAAACCAGAAGCGAGCGGCAAAGTGCCGAGGTACTCAAGGGTCTCGGGAAGGATGAGCACCGAAAGAATCAGCTGTGAACCCGCCGGGCTAACCCAAGTACGGCCCAAGCGGCCTTTGCCGGAGACCTGCTCGTTGGCCAACAGCACGGTGCCATCAGCGACGTTTTCCGCCTGCATGAGGTCCGTGTTGGTTGAACCGGTCTGCTCTACGTAATCAATTACAGCGAAGTCATCAGCTAGCGCGGTACGAATGCGTTCAATATCAAGTGGAGCTGTCATGCCACCGAGATTACCCGCCACCTAAAAGCAGCCCCGGCTGACACTAGCTAATGCGCATAACCACCCCGCCCACACTAGAACCAGCCAGGCTTATCCAGGATTTCCTGCTTGCCCTTTTCATCAAGACAGGTGGTCAACACCGCCTGCGGCAGGGCTTTTTCTACCTGCTCAGGGGATACAGTTATGCCGCGCTGCCCCGGCAACCATTCGACGGCGTCCTTAATGAGGAGGTCATGCGTCCCACGCAGATCGCCCTGCAGTGAGTCGCTGTTTCCTTCCATAGCCACCGTGTAGCGAATTCCCGGGTCCCCCACTCGCATCCCCACTGCCCGTACTCGGTAACCTCAGCATCGAAAGCTGAAGGCCCGCAGCATTCAGACTGTCTTTCATTAATGCCGTGTCGAACTTGCCGTGGTTTTCTAAATAGTCGCGGACCCCGGAAGCTTCAGCTTGCTCACCGAAGATCTTGCTGAAAGTGGTGTCGCGTGGTGCTGAATTTGATGTAGTTTCCGGTCTTTCCGAAACAGACGCGGCTCCTGACGTTTCCGCGTTCAGAGCCTGTTCATCCACAGCTCCAACGGCATTGTTAGTGGTAAACGAAGCCGCGTTATCTACGGTATCGGCACCGGAACAGCCGGCTACGAGCAGAGCTAGGAGTGGAGCAAGCTTTTTCATAGCGCCAACCAGCATAGGCGATTTAACGGGGGTGCTAGTGTAGGCGCATGGCAAAGGTCACTTTTGAGAAGGTCAACATCACCTATCCCAACGCCGCCCAGCCCACGGTCAAGGACCTTGACCTGGAAATCGCAGATGGTGAGTTTCTGGTGCTCGTCGGCCCATCCGGCTGCGGAAAGTCCACCACCCTGCGCTCCTTGGCAGGTCTTGAGCCGACCTCCAGCGGCCGCATTCTCATCGACGATAAAGACGTCACCGGCCTCGAACCAGGCGAGCGCGATATCGCCATGGTCTTTCAAAATTATGCCCTCTACCCGCACCTTTCCGTAGCTGAGAATATGGGCTTTGCCCTCAAGCTCGCCAAGCTGCCTAAGGATGAGATTAAGAAGAAGGTCGACGAGGCCGCAGCCACCCTCGGCCTGACCGAGTACCTCGACCGCAAGCCGAAGGACCTCTCCGGCGGTCAGCGTCAGCGCGTAGCCATGGGCCGCGCCATCGTGCGTAATCCCAAGGTCTTCCTTATGGATGAGCCGCTGTCCAACTTGGACGCGAAGCTACGCGTCCAGACCCGCTCGGAGCTCGCCAGCCTGCAGCAGCGCCTGGGCACCACCACCGTCTACGTCACGCACGACCAAGTCGAGGCCATGACCATGGGCGACCGAGTGGCTGTACTCAAGGACGGCGTCCTGCAGCAGGTCGCTCCCCCACGCGAGCTCTACGACGCCCCCGCCAACGAATTCGTCGCTGGCTTCATCGGCTCGCCTGCCATGAACATCTTCAACTACAACGAAGGCCGCATCGGCGTTCGCCCAGAGGACATGCTCATCACAGAAGCCCCGACTGATATCTCCGGCATCGTTGACATCGTCGAGGAACTCGGCGCTGAGTCTTATGTCTACGTCACCGTTGGCAACCAGCGTTTCGTCGCCCGCGCAGATAAAGCACACACTCCACAGCGCGGCGACAGCGTACATCTATCTTTCGACCCGAATAAAGCGCATCACTTCGACCCCGAAACGGGCGAACGCATTAACTCCTAATAAGACGTTGGGGGTGGATCTCACCCCCGACCGCGTCTTTCTACTGGGACTTTCGGAAAAAATAACGGTCTCAGACCGGGAAATAAGTCAAACCCCCGCGCGATGTGCTCGTTTTAACTTATTTTTAAGTCACCAGAAGTTTTCCGAAAGGTGAAATGCCCATGAAGAAGTCCGTACTTCGTTCCAGCCTCCACACCGCCCGCAAGGGCGCCGTTGTCACCACCGCTGCTCTCGCGCTGGTATTGGCAGGCTGCTCATCCTCCTCTGACGAGGGTTCCTCCGATTCCGCATCCAGCGGTTCCGCCGACGGCGCTGACGGCCGCGGCCCCATCACCTTCGCGATGGGTAAGAACGACACCGACAAGATCCAGCCGGTCATCGAGAAGTGGAACAAGGAGCACCCTGACGAGAAGGTTACCCTCAAGGAGCTCGCCGGCGAGGCAGACGCTCAGCGCGACACCCTCGTACAGTCCCTGCAGGCTGGCAACTCTGACTACGACGTCATGGCACTCGACGTCGTCTGGACCGCAGAGTTCGCCGCAAACCAGTGGCTCGCTCCGCTGACCGGCGATCTGGAGGTTGACACCTCCGATCTACTCGAGTCCACCGTTGAGTCCGCTACCTACAACGACACCCTCTACGCTCTGCCTCAGAACACCAACGGCCAGCTCCTCTTCCGCAACACCGACTTGGCTGACAAAGCACCAGAGAAGTTCGACGACATCAAGACTGCTTGCGAGGCGCTCAAGGAGGACACCTCCTGCCTGACCACACAGCTCAAGCAGTACGAAGGCCTGACCGTAAATACCGCAGGCTTCATGGAGGGCTGGGGCGGCTCCGTTCTGGCTGACGACGGCACTCCTTCCGTAGACTCGGCTGAGTCCAAGGCTGGTCTGCAGGCGCTTGTCGATGCTTACAAGGACGGCGTCATCTCCAAGGATTCCACCGCCGCTACCGAGGAGGAGACCAACCTGGCCTTCACCGAGGGCAAGACCGCTTTCGCCATCAACTGGCCGTACATGTACACCAACGCTGAGGATGAAGGTGTGAAGTTCGAGGTCCAGCCGCTGGTAGGCAAGGACGGCGTTGGCGTTTCCACCCTGGGTGGCTACAACAACGGCATCAACATCAACTCCGAGAAGAAGGCCACCGCGCTGGACTTCATGAAGTTCATCATCAACGAGGAGAACCAGAAGTCCTTCGCTGAGGCTTCCTTCCCGCCGGTTCTGGCTTCCGTCTACGACGATGCTGCCCTCATCGAGCAGTTCCCGTACCTGCCGGCTCTCAAGGAGTCCCTGGAAAACGCCGCACCGCGTCCGGTCTCCCCGTTCTACACCGCAATCTCCAAGGCTGTTCAGGACAACGCTTACGCAGCGCTGACCGCTGGCAAGTCCGTGGATGACGCAACCAAGGACATGAAGGCTGCTATCGAGGCTGCTTCCCAGGGCTAAAAGACCAGTCCCTTTTAACTAGGTTCTCTTTTAGATAGAGAGCTGAGAATGCGGGGCGTGAGTGAGCTTGTGTGCTCACACACGCCCCGCATTGTCTTTGATGTCCGGCACACCCGTTAAACTCTTAGCCAACCTGATCACTTACTGCAGAAAGGCGTCCCAGCGTGGCAGTAACAACTCCCACAGCCATGAAGCGCAAGCAGAACCTCAATGCCGCGGGCCTTATCGCACCGGCACTGATTGTGCTAGCCGTTGTTATCGGCTACCCCATCCTGCGTGCTGTCTGGCTTTCTTTCCAGGGAAATCGCCACTTGAACCCCAAAACGGGCATTTTCGAGGAAGGCGGCTTCGCCGGCCTTGAGAACTACCTGTACTGGATCAATAACCGTTGTGTTTCTGGCACCGGGCAGATCTCGCAGTGCCCTCCTGGCGTTATCGCCACGGACTTCTGGCCGGCGCTAAAGATTACGCTGTTCTTCACCGTGGTCACCGTGTTGTTGGAGACCATCCTCGGTATGTTCATGGCCATCATCATGAATGGTGAGTACAAGGGCCGCGGCCTTGTCCGCGCAGCAGTGCTGGTGCCGTGGGCTATTCCTACGGCTGTGACGGCTAAGTTGTGGCAGTTCATGTTCGCGCCAGATGGCATCGTGAACTCCCTGCTGGGAACCCATATTTCTTGGACCACGGACCCGTTCTACGCCCGTCTTGCCGTCATCATCGCGGACGTGTGGAAGACCGCCCCATTCATGGCCCTGCTCATCTTGGCTGGCCTGCAAATGATTCCGCGGGACGTGTATGACGCCGCGCGTGTCGACGGCGCGAGCCGCATCCAGACCTTCTTCAAGATCACGTTGCCACTGGTGCGCCCCGCCCTCATGGTGGCTATCTTGTTCCGTACCCTCGACGCACTGCGCATGTACGACCTTCCGGTCATCATGATCTCGGCGTCGTCTAACGCGCCCACTGCCACCATCTCCCAGCTGGTGGTTGAGGATATGCGCCAAGGCAACTTCAATTCTGCCTCGGCACTATCGACTCTCATCTTCTTGCTCATCTTCCTCGTTGCCTTCATCCTGGTTCGCTTCCTGGGAGCTGATGTCTCCGGCAATGAGCGGCGCTCGAATAGGAAGGCGGTCCAGTAATGAAAAAGTTCGGACACTACGCCGGCATCATCTTCATCATGTTCTGGGGCTTGGCTCCCTTCTACTGGATGGTCGTAACGGCACTGCGGCACAAGGACCACACCTTCGACACCACCCCGTGGCCGACCCACGTCACCATGGAAAACTTCCAGGACGCACTGGCCACTGACAAGGGCAACAACTTCTTGGCGGCACTCGGCAACTCGCTGGCCATCTCGTTGGCCACCACCGCCATCGCCGTAGCAGTGGGTGTCTTCACCGCCTACGCGCTGGCCCGCTACAACTTCCCTGGCAAGGGAATCGTCACCGGCATCATCCTGGCGGCTTCGATGTTCCCTGCCATCGCATTGGTCACCCCGCTGTTCCAGATGTTCGGCAACCTGGACTGGATCGGCACCTACCGCGCCATGATCATCCCGAACATCTCCTTTGCACTGCCGTTGACGGTCTACACGCTACTGAGCTTCTTCCGTCAGCTTCCATGGGAACTGGAGGAAGCCGCTCGCGTCGACGGCGCCTCGCGCGGCCAGGCCTTCCGTCTCGTACTGTTGCCGCTCGCTGCCCCGGCGCTGTTTACCACCGCCATCATCGCATTCATCACCACGTGGAATGAGTTCATGTTGGCTCGTCAGCTCTCCAACGACTCCACTGAACCAGTAACCGTGGCCATCGCACGCTTCTCCGGCCCCTCGGCCTTCGAGTACCCGTACGCCGCCACCATGGCAGCGGGTGCACTCGTGACCATTCCGCTCATCATCATGGTTCTCATCTTCCAACACCGCATCGTGGCCGGCCTGACCGCCGGAGGTGTCAAGGCCTAATGCTGAAGCACCTGGGAGTTATCGCAGCGGCTGCAAGCATGGCATTGGCCGGCACTGCGTGCACACCATCTCAAGAGGAGAAAAGCACCGCAGTGGAACGAAGCGAAGCCGTCGGCGCACCCGCCCCCGTCATCTTGAGACCCGCGGAGCTTTCGGGGCAGACCATCGATCTAAAGCTCGGCGAAAACCTCGTCATCGCCGAATCCAACGGGCTCACCGCAGAAGTCAGCAATCCTGAGGTCGCCGAATTTACCCCCGCCCGTACCGACGGTGCCACGGAGTTCAACGCCGGGTTTGCCGCTCTCAAGAAGGGCGTGACCAGCGTGAAGCTCTCGGACGGAACCGCTTTTAACCTCAAAATCAGCTAATGCGCCACGCACTTTTGTGGGACACTGCCCTAGGATTCGTCGGCTTTTTCGCCTTTCTCGCCATCGCGCAAGCAATTCTCAATCTCTTCCAACCCGAGCCCGCCATCTGGCCGGGGATTCTCGCCGCTGTGCTCTGCGGTATTGAATACCTCCTGTGGCGCGCCAAAAGAAAGGACCTCAGATGAGTTGGTACCAGAACGCCATCTTCTACCAAGCCCTCGTTGGCTCTTTCAAAGACTCCGGCGCCACCGGGAATCCCGCGGCAGCCGGTGGCAAGGGCGTGGGCACGCTCCAAGGCGTCATCGAAAAGCTTGACTATCTAAAGTGGCTCGGCGTCGATTGTCTCTGGCTTTCGCCTTTCTATGCCTCCCCGCTCAAAGATGACGGCTACGACATCGCGGACTACTACTCCATCCATCCCGATTACGGCACCATGGAGGACTTCGAGCAGCTCATCTCTGAGGTCCACAGCCGCGGCATGCGGCTCATGACTGACCTCGCGCTCAACCACACTTCCTCCGAGCACGAGTGGTTCCAGGCCTCCCGCCGCGATCCCGAAGGCCCATACGGTGACTACTACGTGTGGGGCGACGATCCAGACCGCTATCCCGAAATCCGCATCATCTTCACCGACGTGGAAGATTCTACGTGGGCCTGGGATGAGGTGCGCCAGCAGTACTACTTCCACCGCTTCTACTCGCACCAGCCGGATCTCAACTACGACAACCCCGCGGTGCACGAGGAAGTCTTCAACATCGTGCGCTTCTGGATGGACAAGGGCCTGGACGGCTTCCGCTTGGACGCAATCCCATACCTCTACGAGCGCGACGGAGCGGGCGGCGAATCGCTGCCCGAAACCCTCGAGTTCATTGAGAAGCTGCGCACTTTCGTTGACGAGAACTATCCCGAGGCTGTCATGATCGCCGAGGCCAACCAGCCTCCGGCAGAGACCATGGAGTTCTTCGGCAAGGGCAACCGCGTGCACATGGTGTTCAACTTCCCGCTGATGCCGCGTTTGTACGAGGCGCTTGCGCTTGGCGACGCCACCCCCATTTACAACATCATGGAGGAGATACCGGAGCTGCCCGAGGGCTGCCAGTGGGGCACCTTCCTGCGCAACCATGACGAGCTCACGCTGGAAATGGTGAACGAGTCGCGTCGCGAGTTGATGTACCACCATTACCTGCCGGATGACGAGATGCGCGCGCACGTGGGCATCGCTAGGCGCTTGGCTCCGTTGCTGGGAAATGACCGCAGCAAGATTGAGCTGTTTTACTCCCTGTTGCTGACCATGCCGGGCTCGCCTTTCCTCTACTACGGGGATGAGATTGGCATGGGCGATTCGCCTGCCCTGCCAGACCGCGACGCAGTGCGCACCCCTATGCAATGGGAACCTGGCGACGGCGCCGGGTTCACCACTGCCCCGCACCCGCGGCGCCCCATCGTGGGCGGCACGAAGGTTAACGTGGCGGAGCAAAAGGATGACCCAACCTCCTTGCTCAACACCGTTCGCGAACTCATTGCACAGCGCAAGGCTTTCCCGGAGTTGGCCACCGCGCCCTTCGAGGCTGTCGAGACCGGCGAGGCCGGCATTCTTGCGTTCCAGCGTGGCAGCTTGTTGTGCCTGCACAACTTCACTGAGGAATCCGTGGATCTGGGTCCGGTCGAGTTAGGCCCATACGGCTACGCGTGGTTGCCTATTGAGGCTTAACCAGAGTCCTAATTAGGAAAGGTCAGTTGGGGTGGAGTCCTCGCTCCACCCCTTTGGTTAACGGCAGGTTAACGCGAGGCGTATACCGCGGAAATCTTCACTAAAGGTAATTGGGTTAATGAATTAGTTAGCGCACATAAAACACAAAACCCCAGTTCACGACTAAACCCCAAGATTAGGAAGAGAATTGCAAGGGGTCTACGCTAGACCCTTGGTAGCTCGATTTGTGGTTGCGACACTGCTTAATTTTCAAAGCAAAGTCTTAACCCGTCTCAAATCCCTCAACAGAATCTTGAAAGGGGTCGCGACTGTGACAGCGACACTGATCATCTTGGCAATCGTGGTCGTCACTGCCCTCGCCTTTGACTTCACCAACGGTTTCCACGACACCGCCAACGCAATGGCAACCTCCATCGCCACCGGTGCGCTGAAGCCCTTCACCGCAGTTGCAATCTCCGCAGCTCTCAACCTCATCGGCGCATTCCTTTCGGTCCACGTGGCCGCAACCGTGGCCAAGGGTATCGTGAACCTCGACTCCTACAACCTCTCCGTAGGCGCCGACGGCGAAGCCCTCCTCATAGTCGTTTTCACCGGCCTCATCGGCGGCATCTTCTGGAACCTGTTCACCTGGCTTTTGGGCATGCCGTCCTCTTCCTCCCACGCACTGTTCGGCGGCCTCATCGGTGCCGCTTTCGCAGCGCTGGGAACCGGCGGCGTCGCTTGGTCCTCCATCGCCGGCAAGATCATCATCCCGGCTATCGCCTCGCCTTTCATCGCAGCCATGGTTTCCGCCTGCGGTACCGCCTTGGTCTACTGGGTCACCAACACCATTCCGGAGCGCGTAAAGAACGGACACTTCCGCCACGGCCAGATTGTCACCGCCTGCCTGGTTTCCCTGGCACACGGCGCTGGCGACGCCCAGAAGACCATGGGTGTCATCTTCCTCGCCCTCGTTGCAGCCGGTGAGGCAACCTCCGACCAGCGCATCCCGACCTGGGTCATCGTTGCTTGTGCTGTGGCCATCGCAGCCGGCACCTTGTCCGGCGGCTGGCGCGTCATCCGTACCCTGGGCAAGGGCCTCGTTGAGATTGAGTCCCCACAGGGCATGGCAGCTGAGGCTTCCTCCGCAGCCATCATCCTCACCTCCGCCGCTGGCGGTATGGCACTGTCCACCACCCACGTTTCCACCGGTTCCATCCTCGGTACCGGCCTGGGCAAGAAGGGCGCTCAGGTTCGCTGGGGCGTCGCAATGCGCATGGTTGCTGCATGGCTCATCACCCTCCCTTGCGCCGCGGCGGTTGGCTTCGTCACCTGGTGGATTGCCCACCTCGTTAGTGGTGCTACCAACACTCTCACCGGCGCTATCGTCGACGCCATCATCCTGCTGGCCATGGTCGCCGTCATCCTGATGCGTGCTCGCCGCAACCCGGTTGACGCTTCCAATGTCAACGACGATTGGGGCGCTGACGCAGAGACCGTCGACTCCTCCTTGCAAGCACACGAGAAGGTCGCCGCAGGTGTCACCACTGGCAACGCACCAGGTGCTGCCACTGCCGCACACGGCGTGATCAACGATGCCTCCAGCGCCGCTCACACCACCACTATTGAAGGAAAGTAGGACAACGCCATGACCGCCATGGAAATTCTCGTCGCTATTTCTCGCGTCGCTGGTTTGGCACTCGCCTTCGGCGCTGGTATCCCGCTCCTTTTCGCTCTGGGCATGCGTTGCATGACCGGTGACCCGATTCGCAACAGCGAGGGCGTTATCGTAGGCGATACCGAAGCTTCCGCTCAGATGAAGGTCTTGGGATGGACCGTGTACGCCGTACTGGGCGTCATCATCCTGGTTGCCATCTCCTGGATTGCCAAGGATTCCATCAACCACTACTTCGGATTGGAGCTGTTCCCCGGCTTGTCCAGCAAGCACTAGGGCCTGCTTCACTCCACGCCTTAAGTTAACAAAAAGTTAACAAACGCGTAACTCCAGGTTGACTACTTAGCGGACCGAGCGTACCATGTCAGAAACATCAGCTCGGCCACCATTTTCTATACCAACCGTAAGCGGCCGTTGATTCATTGCATGGACTGAAAGAAGGTGAGCATCAATGAATACTATTAACGGACTGATTTCCTCGTTCACTACAACATTCAAGAGTGCCACCGGCACAGGCCTTGACGCATTGGACGCAACCCCAATGGAAGCGCTCGTCACCGAGGAGCTCGTTGACCGCGGAACCACCCCGGCAACAACCGGCAATATCGTTGCCGCATTCAATGCGGTAAATAACCGCTCCCCTCGCGAGGAGGAGCTGTACGAAGTTGAGCTATTCCTGATGGATTTCGGCCTCGCAGCCTAAGACAGCACCCCCTTTCCATTGAGCGTTAACGTGCCCTACTCCCCACGGGAGAAAGGGCACGTTTCTTTTTGTAGTGCCCTAAAGAATTTGAGACCACCCCAGGCAAACGCCCCGCCCAGCAAAGGGTTAAAATGCCAAATACGAGAGTTTCCTCATATTCTGCAAGCCTCTCACCTGCACAAACTAGTTTTGTGAGGGAAATCACCGGCGCGTCAGGGTGTAAAACTCAAGCAAAATTGCCTAAACTCCCCAAACATGACTATTTCCTCACATTTGTCGGATCTTGATTCTATGAACGCGACCACCACGGCCGGCAAGATTGCTGAGCTAAAGCGCCGGCGCGAGCAAGCTGCTGCGCCCATGGGCGAAAAAGCCCACCAGAAAGTCCGCGATCAGGGCCGCCTCACCGCACGCGACCGCCTGGACTACCTCCTCGACGAAGGCTCCTTCGTCGAAACTGACATGCTCGCAGTACACCGCACCACCGACTTCGGTATGGCCGCCAAGAAGCCCGTGACCGACGGAATCGTCACCGGCTGGGGAACCATCGACGGCCGCGAGGTTTGCATCTTCTCCCAAGACGGCACTGTCTTCGGTGGTGCCCTCGGTGAGGTCTACGGCGAGAAGATGATCAAGATCATGGAGCTGGCCATCACCACCGGGCGCCCGCTCATCGGCCTCTACGAGGGCGCAGGCGCCCGCATCCAAGACGGTGCCGTGTCCCTGGACTGGATCGCCAAGACCTTCTACCAAAACATCAAGGCCTCCGGCGTGGTCCCACAGATCTCCGTCATCATGGGCGCCTGCGCAGGCGGCAACGCCTATTCTCCGGCGCTCACCGACTTCGTGGTCATGGTGGACAAGAAGTCCAAGATGTTCGTTACCGGACCCGACGTCATCAAGACCGTCACCGGCGAGGAAATCACCCAAGAAGAGCTCGGTGGCGCGTCCGTCCACATGCTCGCGGCCGGCAACTCGCACTACACCGCATCCTCCGACGAAGAGGCCCTCGACTGGGTCCACGACCTCGTGGGATACCTCCCGTCAAACAACCGTCAGCGCGCTCCTTTTGAGCCTTTCGAAGAGCTCGGCGAGGAAACCGCTGACGACCTCATGCTCGACGAGATCATCCCTGACTCCCCTACCCAGCCTTATGATGTAAAGGATGTCATCGCAGCGCTCACCGATGACGGCGAGTACCTCGAGATCCAGGCTGAGCGCGCCGAGAACGTGGTCATCGCATTCGGACGCATCGAAGGCCAAACGGTTGGCTTCGTGGCTAACCAGCCACAGGTCTACGCAGGCTGCCTCGACATCGACTCTTCTGAGAAGGCCGCACGCTTCGTGCGCACTTGCGACGCGTTCAACATTCCGATCGTCATGCTTGTCGACGTCCCAGGCTTCCTGCCGGGCGCTTCCCAGGAGCACAACGGCATTCTGCGTCGCGGCGCCAAGCTGCTCTACGCCTACGGTGAGGCCACTGTCCCGAAGATTACGGTGACCATGCGCAAGGCCTACGGCGGCGCCTACTGCGTCATGGGCTCCAAGGGCTTGGGTGCAGACGTCAACCTCGCGTGGCCAACCGCCCAGATTGCCGTCATGGGCGCAGCCGGCGCCGTGGGCTTTATCTACCGCAAGGAGCTCAAGCAGGCCCACGAGAAAGGCCTGGACGTGCAGGAATTGGCAAAGTCCTTCGAGCGCGAGTACGAGGACCACATGCTCAACCCATATAAGGCTGCTGAGCGCGGGCTTATCGACGCCGTGATTCTCCCCTCCGAGACCCGCAGCGCCATCACCAAGAACTTGCGCCTCTACGCCGACAAGAATGTGGCACGCCCTGCACGCAAGCACGGCAACATCCCGCTCTAAGAAGACGGGTTGTAGAATTAGTCCCTATGACTGATCTGAAAACCACGGCTGGCAAGATCGAGGATCTCAACAACCGCCTCAGCGAGTCGCGCACCCCCATGGGCGCCGAGACCCTCGAGGCAATCCATGCCGCAGGAAACTTGAGCGCTCGCGAGCGCATCGAGAAGCTGCTCGACGAGGGTTCTTTCGTCGAGACCGATGCCCTCGCCCGCCACCGCTCGACCGACTTCGGCCGTGAGCACGATCGTCCGTACACCGACGGCGTCGTCACCGGCTATGGCACCGTCGACGGCCGCAAGGTTTGCATCTTCAGCCAGGACCCCACTGTTTTCGACGGCACCCTCGGCGAGGCGTACGCAGAAAAGCTCACCAAGGTCTACGACCTTGCACTCAAGACCGGTGTCCCAATCATCGGCCTGTATGACTCCACCGGTCCGCGCGTCCAAGAAGGCATCGTCACTCTGGCTGGCTACGCCCGCATCATGGCACGCGTAACCCAGGCCTCCGGCCTCATTCCGCAGATCGGTGTCGTTGTAGGTAACACCGAGGGCATCGCTGCTTTTGCGCCGACGCTTTCCGACGTCCTCATCATCACCCAGGGAGCTACCCTCCACCAGGCAGCGCCGCACATCGCTGGCGCGGAAGCAGAGACCTTCGGCGGCGCCGCCGTGCACGCTGCAGCTGGCACCGCTCACCTCGTCGCGCAGTCCGACGCCGAGGCCGTAGCCCTTGCCCGCGACGTGCTCGCATTCCTGCCGGCCAACAACCGTGCCGAAGCCCCACGCGTTGCCGCTGAGATTAGCTCTGGCTCCATTGCGGACAACGTCAGCGACCGCGACCACAAGCTCGACACCATCATCCCGGATACCGCTGCCGAGGCCTACGACATGCACGACGTCATTAACACCGTCGTCGACGAATACACCTTCTTCGAGCTCGCGGCCGACGCCGCCGAAAACATCATCACCGGCTTTGCATACATCGAAGGCCGCCCAGTCGGCATCGTGGCTAACCAGCCGCTAGCCCTAGCAGGTGCACTGGATTCAGCAGGTTCCGAAAAGGCTGCCCGCTTCATCCGCGCCTGCGATGCCTTCAATACCCCGGTCATCGAGTTCGTCGATTCCCCTGGCTTCGTCCCTACTCCGGAAGAAGAGAAGTCCGGCCTGTTGCGCCGCGCTTCGAAGCTTTCCTTCGCTTACGCAGAGGCAACCGTGGGCAAGCTGACCGTTATCACCCGCAAGGCAATCGGCCCGGCTTATGTATTCATGGGTTCCAAGGACTTAGGCGCAGACTTGGCCTACGCATGGCCTACCGCTGAAATCGCCGTCACCCAGGCATCCCAGGCTGCGCTGGCCATCTATGGCGAGGAAGCTACCCCGGAGCAGGAAACAGAGCTCGCCGAGCAGTTCCTGCACCCCTATGCCGCTGCCGAGCGCGGTTTGGTTGATAATGTCATCGAACCCTCCGCAACCCGCGGCTACCTCGTCGAAGGCCTGCGACTTCTGGAACGCAAGATCGTCGCCCAGGCCCCGAAGAAGCACGGTAACATCACCCTCTAAAAGGAGAATCCATGACCGCACCAACATTTCGTGTACTCAAGGGCAACCCCTCCGACGATGAGGTTGCCGCACTTACCGCAGTCCTAGCGCAGCTCAGTGCTGATGCCCGCGCAAAGCAGGCCGGTTCTGACGCCGGCGAGCGCAACCTGTGGGGCCGCCTCGACGAGCGTTTCGACGCATACGGCGCACAGGACGTCTTCAACCCGTCCGCCTTCCGCAACGTGCGTTACTACTAAAGGCTGCTTGAAGGATGCGAATCGTCCTCGCTTCTCAATCCCCGTCCCGCGCTTCCATTCTGCGTGGGGCCGGGGTTGAGCCCGTTTTGGCGCCCGCGCACGTGGATGAGGATGCTATCGAGACGTCGCTAAGCGGCGCAGCTCCTGCCGATATCGTCGCAGCATTGGCCACCGCAAAAGCGGAAAAGATCGCGCCCGAGTACCCGCAGGACGTCGTCATCGGGGGCGATTCCATGCTGCTTCTCGACGGCGTACTCCAAGGCAAGCCACACACTGTCGACGCCACGATTGAACGCTGGCGCGCCCAGGCTGGCCGCCGTGCAGAGCTGCTCACCGGACACTGCATCATCCAGGGCGACAAGCGCCACGTTGAAACCTCGCGCACCAGCGTCTTTTTCGCCGCGGCAAACGAGCGCGACATCGCCGCCTATGCCGCGACTGGTGAACCTTTGGAATGCGCCGGCGCCTTCACCTTGGAGGCAATCGGCGGTTGGTTCATTGACCGTATCGAGGGCGATCCTTCCTCGGTCATCGGGCTATCGCTGCCGGTGGTCCGCCGTGCCTTGTACTCCTTTGACCTCTGCGTCTCAGACTTCTGGGCCCAGCCTTAAGACGTGGCCGCTGCCATTGTCCGGCGGGCGCGGTAGTCTAGCGGGCATGGAAATGAAAGACATGCTCGCACCCGCCCCCATCAAGCTGCCTGCTGATCCCGGCGCTGATTCCACCGCTGACCTGCAGGCTGGCATTGTAGAATACCCCAACTCCCCGCTGCTGTGGGCTTTGCTCGCCGAGCAGGAGCTCACGCGCTTGCGCGAGGATGAGGCCATGCCTACTGCCTACATCACCGCTTATGCCTATGCCCGCACGGGCTACCACCGCAGCCTTGACCGCCTGCGCGGCAACGGCTGGAAGGGCTGGGGTCCGGTTCCTTTCGAGCACGAGCCGAACCAGGGCGTCCTGCGCGCCATTGCTGCCCTCGCGCACGCGGCGCAGGCCATTGGTGAGGAGGACGAGTACGACCGTCTCCGCCAGATGCTTTCCGACGCCGACCCAGACTCCGTCGCCCGTCTCCTTGACTAAAGTAACTTTCTAGCAGCCGGCGGGCGCGGATTCCCAGCCGCGCCGAATGAGCGCCTCGAGCACCTTAAGGTCTACGTCTTCTGGATTGTTGATGTACAGGCAGGACTTGCTCACGGTGTGCTTAACGAGTCGTTCCAGCAGATCCTCATCGTGCGGTAGCCCATAAAGAGAAATCTTGGCCCCTGCCATATGCTCGGAGTTTTTGCCTGTGTGTCCGCGAGTGAAGGTCGCGCTGCGGTCCTCCGGGGCTGGTGCTCCGTGAAGGCCCATCCCCTGCTCCTGCAACGCCGCATTCAGGCGCTCGAGCCCGCGCTTGCCGACGCCGGCTATCGATTCAAAGTCAGTCATGGGAGCCTCGGTTTTCCAATTCGGTAACCACCGTTATCCCAAGCAGGATATACAAACTTGGCTGCCAAGCACGCCCAAACAGCTAACCCCGGTTCGTTCCTATTCAGGAAGAACCGGGGGAAGGTGGAAAACCAACGAACTCTGGTGTTCGTTACTCAAAGAGCCTTACTTGTCCGCCTCAGCGTTTTCAACGAGCTTCTTGGTGTTCTCAGTGGTCTGGATGTTTGCCACGAAGAACTCCAGAACGAGGCGAACCTGGATAAGGTAAAGGACCAAGCCCAGGGTGCCGAAAATGAGGTGTCCGAAGATCATCATCACTGCCATGCCGCCACCGAAGGAGCTGCCGGACAACGAGCCAGCGAGGCCGCCGAGGGAGCCGCCCATGACTGCGAAGAGCAAGCCACCGAGCCACCACAGGACACCGACTATCATCGCGATGATGTAGATGACGGAAGCGAACTTCACGGTGATGAAGCTGGAGAACTTGAAGTCAAACAGGGACTTGAAGAAGCTATCCTTCTGCGGCTGTGCCTGCTGCAGGCCCTGAGGGTACGGGCCAAAGCCCTGCTGTGCTGGCTGGTTGAAGCCGCCGTGGTTCTGCTGTGGATAGCCGCCAAAAGCCTGCTGGCCTGGCTGACCTGGCTGCGGCTGCCCCTGCTGCGGGAATCCGCCAAAGCCCTGCTGTGGCTGGCCCGGCTGGTTCTGCTGGCTCTGGAACTGCTGGTTGAAGCCGCCCTGGTTGAAGTTGCCTGCAGGCGGGACCGGCTGGCCGAAGTCATTGTTACCGAAGTCGTTGCTGCCAAAGTCCGAACCGCGGAAATCCGAAGCACCAAAGTCCGAATCAGAAGCGTGGTTAGCCACGGAGTTTTCTCCAAAGCTTAAGGTCTCTTCGCCTTCTGCATGGTGTACGCCGGAAGCTTCGGAAGAATCGAAAGAGCTAGCTGCTCCGAAGGAAGAACCACCAAAATCAGACTGCCCTAAGTCGGAGCTACCAAAGTCAGAATTGCCGAAGGAGGAGGAACCAAATGAGTCCTCGGCGGCATGCTGCGGGTTCTGCTCGGAGTTCTTTTCTCCGTACTGGTCTGGATTGGCCATAAGCGAGATTTTCCTTTCGATTACTTAACTGCGTCTTAAATCACGCACACTTGAAAATACAACAGATAAAACCAATCGGCAGCCCAATGGGGACCACTCCCCTTGTTATGAGTACGAAAATAACCCCGTACCCTCCCTGTTGGAGGCTACGGAGTTATTGAAGATAAAGCTGATTTTATGGCTATACCTTAAGCGTGCTTTGCTTCCACGCGCTTGATTGCCTCAGCTGCAACCTTCTCCTGGATGCCCATGTCGAGCTCAGAGGTGAAGCCAACGCAGGAGCAGTTAATCTCGCCGAGAACATAGGTGTCCTCGCCATTCTCGCCGTCGGCAAGCATGAAGTCAGCAGTCCAGATAAGCGGAATGTTGTCGCCGCCGAGCTTCTCAGCGATGACAGGGCGAACATCTGCGAACATGTCAACCAAGCCCTGCCAAGCCTCTGGCTTGTCGTAGGTGTACTTCGCACCGGAGAACAAGGTAGCGGAGAAGTTATCGCCGCCTTCAGCTGGCTTCTTGTGGACCACGAATACTGGATCCGGACCAACGAGAAGAATGCGGATCTCGCCCTCAACGATGCGCGGCATGAAGCGCATATCGACGAGCATGCCGTTGTCACCGATAATGTACTGGTCGCAGAAGTCCATGAACTCGCCGAGCTCGCGAACCTCGGTGTGGTTGTCCACAGCCTCGGTGCACTTGAGCTTGGTGTCCAGCGGAAGCGCGGTGCCCGGAGTTACTTCAAGGGACTTGTCCTCAATCTGGACGCGCCAGATGCCCTCACCGGTCGAGCCGCGGTTCTGCTTAAGAACGCGCTCACCGTAGGAGATGGAGGTCGGGAAGGTGTTGTGGAAAGACTCAACGTCGTAGTAAGCCGCGGTGTCAGCCGGGACTAGTTCAGTGTCGTTGAGCTTGACCAGCGCATCCTTTGCGCCATATGCCATCATCTCGTAAGGAGTGGACATGCCTACCAGGCCAGCCTCAGAGAGCTTGGTCAACAGGTCGAAATAGCCCTTCTCGCCACCCGGGATGTTGCCTGGGTTCACGCGGGAGATGTAAGCGTCAAAGTTCTCAGAGACGTACTCGAAGATGCGCTCGGACCACTCTGGGCGGAAGAACACGACCTCGGAGTGCCAGCCGGCTTCCTTGATGGAGTCGACGATAGGCATGGTGTCCTTGCGGTGACCGTTGAGCTGCTTGTCAGATCCGCCCTCGACCTCGAAGACGACGATTGCCTTATGCACAGCAATTCCCTTTCGTTTGGGGTTTGTGGGTATTGGTCCGGCACACAGGGCCACTACTGCTCTGGCCCGCCATATTTAACGAGAATTAGAGAGTGAATATGCAGCGTTCTGCACCGCACCACGTTTTAAAAATATCGCAGTCTTTGCCCCTGCGCTCGCTTGCTAACCCCGCCTTAACCCCGGTCATTTTCGCCGCTCAGAAATCGTTTTAGGGCTTGACCTGCACACTTGTTATAACCAGCAGTTTCAACTTATGCACAGTAGACCAAAAATGTATCCAACAACACAGTAGGGACGCTGGGTGACCAATCTAGAGGTTTTCGCGTTAAAGTTGATTTGACTAAACATGCCTAACCAAAATCCCCTTCATAGAAAGGTAGGCGAACCATGGCCGAGTTCGATCCCAATCCTCCGTTCCAAGAGTATGCACACCCAGAGCGTCTCGTATCTGCACCCTGGCTATCGGCCCGCCTAGGCATTAAAGGCCTACGCGTAATCGAGGTTGACGAGGACTCCCTCCTCTACGACATCGGCCACGTACCCACCGCCTCCCGCATCAACTTCCAGACGGAGCTACTGGACCCCGTTACCCGCGACATCGTCAGCGCAGAAGGCTTCGCACAGCTCATGCGCGACAAAGGGATCAAGCGCGATGACACTGTGGTTATCTACGGCGACAAAGCCAACTGGTGGGCCGCCTATGCCCTGTGGGTATTTGAGCTTTACGGCCACCCGGACGTCCGTCTCCTCGACGGTGGCCGCGATGCTTGGGTTACCGAAGAGCGCGACACCTCTTTTATGGTTCCCGACTTCCCAGAGTCTGATTACCCAGAGGTAGAGCGCAACGACGAGACTTACCGCATCTTTGTGGACCAAGTTCGCGGCACGCCCGCAAAACTCGTAGACACCCGCACGCCGGAGGAGTTCTTTGGCGAGGCCACCCACGAGTCCCCCAACGGCGACTCCGCATACGGCACCACCATGCGCCACGGCCACATCCCAGGCGCCGTGAACCTAGAGTGGGACCGCGCGGTCTACCCCAACGGCTGCTTCCGCGCGCTTTCCGAGCTCAACGTAAACTACGGCGAGCTGGAACCCGCTTCCGAGACCGTCCTCTACTCCCACGTCGGCGCACAGGCTGCGCACACCTGGTTTGTCTTGACCTTCCTCCTTGGGTTCAAGGACGCCAAGGTCTACGACGGCTCCTGGGCCGAATGGGGCAACATGATCCGCATGCCTATCGAAGGTTAATCAATAGCGAGAAGCATCATACTTAAGCACTCAACACGCCGCATTTTCCCGCATCGACGCTGGTGCGGGAATATTTTTGGAAACAAAACCGGAACCTGACGGTTTTCTCATGTTTTTGTGTGCAAGAATAGTGGACAGTCCAATTCGAGTTTTATCAGGAGGGTTCCTGCCGTGGCAGTTGAAACCAAGAAGATCACCAAGCTGCTAGTTGCTAACCGCGGTGAGATTGCAGTCCGCGTGATCCGCGCCGCGCGCGACGCTGGCATCGCCTCCGTCGCTGTGTATGCAGAGCCAGACGCCGACGCGCCTTTCGTAGCTTTGGCAGACGAGGCTTTCGCCCTCGGCGGCCAAAATTCCGCCGAGTCCTACCTTGTCTTTGACAAGATTCTCGACGCCGCAGCAAAATCCGGCGCCAACGCCATTCACCCTGGCTACGGCTTCTTGTCTGAGAACGCCGACTTCGCCCAGGCTGTCATCGACGCAGGCCTCATCTGGATCGGCCCTTCCCCACAGTCCATCCGCGACTTGGGCGACAAGGTCACTGCCCGCCACATCGCCGAGCGCGCCGACGCCCCAATGGCGCCAGGCACCCCAGACCCGGTCAAGGATGCCGCCGAGGTTGAGGCCTTCGCCGACGAGCATGGCCTGCCCATCGCTATCAAGGCTGCCTTCGGCGGCGGCGGACGCGGTATGAAGGTTGCCTACAACCGCGACGAGGTCGCAGAGCTCTTCGACTCCGCTACCCGTGAGGCCACCGCAGCATTCGGCCGCGGCGAATGCTTCGTCGAGCGCTACCTCGACAAGGCTCGCCACGTTGAGGCCCAGGTCCTAGCTGACCAGCACGGCAACGTCGTCGTCGTGGGCACCCGCGACTGCTCCCTGCAGCGCCGCTTCCAGAAGTTAGTGGAGGAAGCACCAGCGCCGTTCCTCACCGACGAGCAGCGCGCTTCCATCCACGAGTCCGCTAAGCGCATTTGCCGCGAGGCAGGCTACTACGGCGCAGGTACCGTCGAGTACCTCGTTGGCTCCGACGGTCTCATCTCCTTCCTTGAGGTCAATACCCGTCTGCAGGTCGAGCACCCGGTTTCCGAGGAGACCACCGGCCTCGACCTCGTGCGCGAGCAGTTCAACATCGCAGAGGGTGGCAAGCTTTCCTTCACCGAGGACCCAACCCCGCGCGGCCACGCATTCGAGTTCCGCATCAACGGCGAGGACGCTGCGGCTGGCTTCATGCCGGCACCGGGCAACGTCGTCAAGTATGCAGAGCCAGCAGGCCCAGGCGTGCGTGTGGATTCCGGCGTGCGTGAAGGCTCCGTCATCGGTGGCCAGTTCGACTCCATGCTGGCCAAGCTCATCGTCTGGGGTCAAGACCGCGAGACCGCGCTGCAGCGCGCACGCCGCGCCCTGTCGGAGTACACCGTCGAGGGCCTTCCGACCGTCATTCCTTTCCACCAGGCCATCGTGAGCGACCCTGCGTTTACCGCTGAGAACGGGTCCTTCGATGTCTACACCAAGTGGATTGAAGAAGAGTGGGTGGGCGAGCTGCCTGCGTACGTCGACCCAGATGCTCCGGCTGAGGACGATGCAGACCCAGCCCAGAAGTTCGTGGTTGAGGTCGCTGGCCGCCGCATTGAGATTGCGCTGCCGTCCAACCTCATCTTCGGTGGCGGTTCTCCGCGCAAGAAGTCCAAGAAGCGTCGCGGTGGCGGCGCCAAGGCCGCTGCGTCTGGCGACGCCGTCGTGGCACCAATGCAGGGCACCGTCATCAAGGTCAACGTCGAGGAGGGCCAGGAGGTCGCAGAAGGCGACGTCGTGCTCATCCTCGAGGCCATGAAGATGGAAAACCCAGTCAAGGCCCACAAGTCCGGCACCGTGACCGGCCTCGCTGTGGAGCAGGGCGCCCAGATCAACAAGGGCACCCCATTGCTGGAGATCAAATAGCTCACTAGAGTCGGTGGAATGACTGCCAACGACTCTGCTTATGGGGTCCGGCTGGCCAAGGAGCCAGACCGGACCTACCTGTCCCGTCTGCTCTTCCTCGCTGATGTTTTGGGTGACGAAGAGGCTGCCGTCCCTGACTTCCACACGGCAGACGTGGGCCTGTACATCGACGAATGGTCGCCGCTTGTCGACGGCGGCTGCATCGCCGTTTCCAGTCATAACGTACCGATGGGCGGTGCGTGGCTGCGCTACTACACCGGTGCGCGCAAAGGTGCGGCGTACCTGGGTAACCCGGAAGCAGAGCCTTTCGACGAATCCCAGTGGGCAACCCGTTTTGACCCAGAGGAAATCCCCGAGCTATTCATCGCGGTGGAATACCGCTACCGTGGCTTAGGCGTAGGCCGCCGCCTGCTGCGCAACATTTGCGACCTCGCTGCGGCCCAAGAGGCCCCCGCGATTGCACTGTGGGTCGACCCCAAGAACCCTGGCGCCCGCAAGCTCTACGAATCCGAAGGCTTCGAAGACATCACCGTCCCCGGTAATTCGGAGGCGCCCACCATGGTCAAGTACTTCGCCCACTAGGTTGCAACCGCGCAGAATAGAGCGCCCTTCCCGCCGACGCTTCAAAGGTCAGCGGGAGGGGCGCTCTTCTGTTGACAGCTTATAGCCGATTAGTTAATGACCACGATGAGGTCGCCACCTTCGACCTTGGTGGCCTGGCCGATGGCTACGCGCTCGACCTTGCCGTCCTTGGTTGCGGAGATGGAGGCTTCCATCTTCATGGCCTCGATGACGGCGACTTGGTCGCCGGCCTTGACCTCGTCGCCAGCCTTCACGGTGGCGTTGACCACGCCCGCGAACGGCGCGGCCACGTGGCCGTCGTTGGACGGGTCGGCCTTCTCCACGGTGGCCACGGAGGACTCCACGTTGTTGTCGCGGACCTTCATCGGGCGAATCTGGCCATTGACGTTGAGCACAACGTTGCGCATGCCCTTCTCATCCGGCTCGCCGAGGGCGTCGAGACGAAGCGTGATCGTCTTGAGATCCGCACGGTCGTTAGAGCCCTCCGGGAAGTAGTGGACGATGTAGTCGTTGCCCTCTTCCAAGCCGTAGAGGAAGACGGTGTCCGTGAGCGCCTCAGTGTTGCCAAAGGTGCGGCGGAACTCATTGAACTCCTCGAACTGCTTCGGGAAGAGCAGTCGGTTCAGGGACGCACGGCGCTCGTCAGAGTTGTCGGAGACCAGGTGAGCTTTCTCCTCTTCCGGTACTGGCTTGACGGAGACGTCGCCAGGCGCGCGGCCCTCAAGGACCTTGTCGCGCAGCGGTGGCCAGCCACCCGGAGGGTTACCGAGCTCACCGCGGAGGAACGCGATGACGGAATCCGGGATGTCGTACTTGGTGGGGTTGGCTTCAAAGTCGGCTGGGTCCACGCCCGCACCCACGAGGTGCAGAGCCAAGTCACCAACAACCTTGGAGGACGGGGTCACCTTGGTCGGACGGCCCAGCATCTCATTGACGGCGGCATAGGTGTCCTCGATGACCTCGAAACGGTCCTCCAAGCCAAGCGCGGTAGCCTGCGCCCGCAGGTTAGACAGCTGGCCGCCCGGAATCTCGTGGCGGTAGACACGGCCGGTCGGGCCAGGAATGCCCTTCTCAAACGGACGATAGAGCTGGCGGACAGCCTCCCAGTAAGGCTCGAGATCGGAGACGGCCTGCAGATCGATGCCGGTGTCGCGCGAAGAGTTGGAGAACGCCGCGATGATGGCGGACAGCGAAGGCTGCGAGGTGGTGCCAGCCAGCGGTGCGGAAGCACCGTCGACGACGTCCGCGCCAGAGAGCGCCGCAGCGTAGTAGGTAGCCAGCTGGCCGCCCGCGGTGTCGTGAGTGTGGACGTGGACCGGCAGGTCGAATTCCTTGCGCAGCGCCATGACCAGCTTGGAAGCGGACTCCGGACGCAGCAGGCCAGCCATATCCTTAATGGCCAGCACGTGTGCACCGGTGTTCACGATTTCCTCAGCCAGCTTCAGGTAGTAGTCCAGCGTGTAGAGCTTCTCCCCCGGCGAGCACATGTCGCCCGAGTAGGCCATGGCAACCTCGGCCACGGTGGTGTTGGTCTCCAGGACGGCGTCGATAGCCGGGCGCATCTGGGTGACGTCGTTCAGCGCGTCAAAGATGCGGAAGACATCCACGCCGGACTTGGCGGCCTCCTGCACGAAGCTGGTGCACACATCGTTGGAGTACGGCGAATAGCCCACGGTGTTGCGGCCACGCAGCAGCATCTGGATGTTCTGGTTCGGCATTGCCTCACGCAGCAGATCCAGGCGGACCCACGGGTCCTCCTTGAGGAAGCGCATGGCGACGTCGTACGTTGCGCCGCCCCACGCCTCGACGGAGAAGAGCTCCGGGGTCATGCGCGCGACAGCCTCAGCAGCGGTGACCAAGTCGGTACCGCGCACGCGGGTGGCCAGCAGGGACTGGTGGGCGTCACGGAAGGTGGTATCGGTGACGGCCAGGGCATCCTGCTTGCGGATCTTTTCTGCCCACTTCTTCGGGCCCAGCTCCAGCAAGTCGTCGCGGGAACCGCGCGGCAACTCGGAGTTAAAGTCCAAATCCGGCAGCTTATCGAAGGGGCGCAGGATGGTCGGACGCTCGCCGTTCGGCTTATTAACGGTCACGTCAGCGATGTAGTCGATGATGCGGCCGGACTCGTCCACGGCCGGCGGAGCTTTGAGCAGATCCGGGTGCTCCGGAATGAAGCTGGTGTCCACGCGGGTGTTGACGAAGTCCGGCTCGCGCAGCAGAGCACGCAGGAAGCCGATGTTGGTGGCCACGCCGGCCACGGTGAACTCATTGAGCGCTCGCTGCGCACGTGCCACGGCTTGTTCAAAGTTGACACCGCGGCAGGTCATCTTCACCAGCAGGGAGTCAAAGTTCGGCGAGATCTCCGCGCCGACGGCCGTTGCGCCGTCGAGACGCACGCCCGCGCCGCCCGGCGAGCGGTACTGGGTCAGCGTGCCGGTATCCGGGCGGAAGCCGTTGGAGGGATCCTCGGTGGTAATACGGCACTGCAGCGCTGCGCCGGTGATGTGGATATCCTCCTGCTTCAGGCCCAGCTCCTCCAGGGAGAGGCCCACGGCAATCTGCATCTGGGACTTCACGATGTCCACCCCCGTGACCTCCTCGGTCACGGTGTGCTCAACCTGCACACGCGGATTCATCTCGATGAAGACGTGGTTGCCCTTCTCATCGACGAGGAACTCGACGGTACCGGCGCCTTCATAGTTAATGTGCTCACAGAACTTTACGGCGTCCGCACAGATGCGGTCACGCAGCTCCGGGTCCAGGGTCGGCGCCGGGGCGATCTCGACGACCTTCTGGTGGCGACGCTGCACGGAGCAGTCGCGCTCGTACAGGTGCATGACGTTGCCCTGGGAGTCAGCCAGAATCTGCACCTCAATGTGCTGCGGGCGAATCACCGCGGTCTCAAGGTAGACGTGGCCGTCACCGAAGGCGGCCTCCGCCTCGCGGGATGCCTCCGCACACTTGGTCTTCAGTTCTGCTTCGTTCTCAATGAAGCGCATACCGCGGCCGCCACCGCCGGCAACTGCCTTTACGAAGACGGGGAACTCGAAGTCCTTGGAGTATTCCGCCAGCTCGTCGACGTCCGTCGAGGGCTTCGAGTCCTTCAGAGTCGGCAGCCCTGCTTCCTCAGCTGCAGCCACAGCGGCAGCCTTGTCGCCGGTCAGGTCGAGGGTCTCAGCCGTGGGGCCGATGAACTTGATGCCGTTGTCACGGCAGGCGCGGGCCAGATCCGCACGCTCAGAGAGGAAGCCATAGCCTGGGTAAATGGCATCCGCACCGGACTTCTTGGCAGCGCGAATAACCTCGTCGATATCGAGATAAGCCTTAACCGGCTGGCCCTCAGTACCGATACGCACTGCTTCGTCCGCGAAGGCGCGGTGGAAGGAGTTGCGGTCTTCTTTGGGATAAATTGCAACGGTCTTGGAACCGACCTCAAAGGCGGCGCGGAAGGCACGCACGGCAATCTCACCGCGGTTGGCCACCAAGATCTTGGAGAAGGGCTTGTGGGCGGTATCAGACACTAGGAGTGGTCCTTTCAGATAGGAACAATACGAAGACAAGGATAGTGTCCGAGGCGACAACGCGGGCGAAATTCGACATATAGCTCAACAGAAATTGTTCAGTTTCTCACTAAACTCACCATGCATACCTCTAAACACCCCAACCCATATCGTTTCAGAATCAAAGCGGGCGGAACCTACCCCTCTGCCGCAAAGATATAAACCTCGTGACATACATTCTTCAGGGTTGCTATTCTTCGATAAAGTTAACAAACCAACTTCGTCTTTCACTTCTGAAGGATTCATAATGAAGACGGATACCAGCTTTAAGCTGAGGTCTCGCCACCAGCCATTCTGTTCCCGCTCAAGCCTCGGTCAACGACCTTGACGCGAGCCTCTCTGCTGCAAAGAGCTCATGAATTCAGTCACCATTTCTAACGTCCACAAGTATTTAGGCGAAGGCGCCCAGCGCACGCATGTTCTCAAAGGCACAAGCCTAGAGGTTGATGAAGGTGAGTTTCTCGGAATTTCAGGAAAGAGCGGCTCCGGCAAAACCACTCTCCTGCGCGCGGTTGCAGGTCTTCTACCTATCGATGAAGGCTCAATCTCGGTTTTCGATACCTGTGTATCCACCGCTGCTCCCAAGGAACTACTCGCCTTGCGCCGCAACACAATCGGCTTCGTCCATCAAGACGACTTATTAATGAATGAACTCACCGCGCTCGAAAATGTCATGCTTGTGCTTGCCGCAGCGGGTGCCGATGAAATGGCGGCACACGACAAGGCTTCCGAGGCATTAGCCCAGGTAGGACTAGCAGAACTTGCTCAACGGTTTCCCACAGAGATGTCGCGCGGCCAGTGTCAAAGAGTCGGAATCGCCCGAGCACTGTCTGGCAACCGGCGAATTCTCTTGGCTGATGAGCCGTCTGCTGCGCTCGATTCCGAGAACTCCCATGGCATTTTTCGACTCTTCAAAAAGCTCGCATCAACTGGCACAACCGTGATAGCAACCAGCCACGATCCCATCATGCTCGACTATTGCAGCACGGCCTACACGCTGATCGACGGCCAGATCGGGAAAGCAGCCCCGCATGCTCAATGAACTGATTACGAAAGTCGTGCATTCTTCGAAACGGTACCGCTTCGGCGCAGCGGCAATCGCAGTGTGCTTAGGATTATTCACATTTGCTGTCTCGGCCGATCTCTTCATGACGTTGTCCCCGCAGCAGAAGGCGCAGTCAGAATTGGGAAACAACGCCGTGCGCGTGGACGTGCCTGTGTACACGCGGGCGGGCGTGGTTGAGCAGACGCTGCCACAACTTGATTCCCCAGAGCGGGGATTTACTGCCCAGCTCGAGACTTACGATCTCTATATCGATAGCGATCCTTCAACTTCCCTTGTCTACAAGGAGTCTCACTGGGAAGAGCAAGCTCCCGATTTTGGGTTGGCATTGGTTCAGGGCCATTGGCCTAGCGCTCCTGGCGAGGTAGTAGTCACCGAGGACGTGAACCTTAGTCTTGGAGAGAACACAACTGCATTCAACGGCACGCTACCTCTCCGTATCGTTGGCGTTGCATCGAATTCCTTCCACAAGCATGAAGAAGCTGTGTACGGCGCGTCGGGAACGTGGAACACCATCGACGCTGACGCTTATTCCATGACCTCCGCTTCGGTCCGGCCAATTGTTTTCGGTTCCGAAGGAAAGACTCCTGCAGCCCTCACCGAGTTCATTAGGAGTCAGATCGGGGATGCAGACCTCGTCGATCGTGCAGCGCTTGACGACGCCTTCTCGGCATCGCTTCTCACCCGAGAAAGCTTGCTCGCAACACCACCTTCAGGGTTCGCCGATAGCTATTCCTTCTTCTTCGGCCTGTTCGCCGTTGTCATCCCATGCGCTTTGATCTTCTTCCTGTGGCGGATTACCTACCAGGTACTTCGCCCGTTGAGCCAGCGGTTTTTCGAGCTAGGAATCTCACCCTTCCTATTGTGGAAGTCCAACGCATTCATCCTGCTTCGTTCAGCCTTGATGTACTCCGTCGCAGGACTCGTATTGGGTGCAGGCCTGGCACAATGTGCGCGCCCTTTCATTTCTGGACTTGCAGGTTTGCCTGATCCTGGAGTCCTCATTCCATGGAAATGGTTAGTGCTTCTTCTCGCTAGCTCGCTAACGGCGCTCCTGATTGGTGCTATTGCCACTACACCGTCGGCTCAACCTCATCCGTTCTGGAAGGACTTCCCGACACCGACCCCATCGGCATCATTCTTACGCTGGGGTGCAGTCGTTATTGTCCTTGTCACTGTCCTCTTCACGTTCGCTGCAGCACTGCTGGGGCCCGACGTATTTGAAACATGGGCGCCAGCGCCAACCGTGGCGATGTGCATCGTCTTTTCTCTTCTTCTCGCACGCTGTCCGCGAACCAGCCGGCCCTACACTCCAGCAGGCGTGGCCCTGAGATTTGCCGAGAAGCATCGTCAACTCATTGGTACGGGTCTAACGCTGTTGGTCCTGTGCATGGGAACCGCGGTGTTCAGCAGTTCAATGTCAGCCAGCTTCACAGCCAGTGAGAATGACAGTTTGACGTCAACGATTGCCCCAAACCAGGCACACGTTTTAGAAAAGACAGATAACGGGCTTTCCACAAGTGCTGAATCCGTTCAGCACGTCGCCACTGCGTTGGGTGTGCCCGCCCCAGTTCGTATTTCTTATGTCCAAGCCACGCTGGACATGCCCATGGAGATGTCGGGAACTTTTGGTGTACTGGGCGTCGAATCCGTTCATGACGTAGAACGGCTCTTAGATCGAGAGCTTACTGCCTCGGAAAAAGATGTCCTTGCGACCGGAGCATTGGTCCGCGATAACAGATTCATCGACCATGACCATGCTTCAATCAGCACGAACAGAAATCCCAGTCCCACAACCCTTCCAGCGGTGAGTATCGACTTCGGACCTCACTGGGAGAAGCTGGCTGGAGGAATTATCCTCGAATCCACGGCGCAGAAACTAGATGCACCGGCAGGTAGGACACAATGGGTCTTTACGGGTCTCCAGGAAGACCAAGAAAAGCGCTTTCTTGATAGCGCTGCGCAAGCCCGTATCCCCCACGAGCTCGTACTACTGCCGCTGGTTCAAACCTCTTCGACACCGCGGGCGTTCTACATCAGTTTGGCAGCCGCGCTGCTCAGCGCGTTAGCCGTAACCTTTGTTTTCTCGCGGCAACTTGCTCGCGCTACCGAAGCAATCGAGACCACCTTCAAAGTACTTGGCCTCGATTCTTCCTGGCACCTAAGAATCGTTGTACTCACGACGGCCACACTGGCATGTACTGCGATCATTACTGGCTGTATTGCTGGAATCCTCCCGCTTGCCGGAATGGTCTACGCAATGGGAGATGGCCTCACCTTTGCTATCGATTGGAAGGCACTTCTTATTGCTGCAGGCGCAATAGCACTAGGCGCTGCAAGTGGCGTTGGCATGTCATGCCTTCGCTACGTGCAGCGCCCAGCCTCAAGCACAGTGGCTCATTAGATCTGCTTCGGCGGCACGGAGCGCTGCTCCTTGCCGTTGTAGGCAGACAGCGGGCGAATGAGGGAGTTGTTCTCATTCTGCTCCACGATGTGTGCGGTCCAGCCGGTGATGCGGGCCATCACGAAGATCGGGGTGAAGAACTCGATGTCGAAGCCCAGGATGTGGTAGGCGGGGCCAGCCGGGAAGTCCAGGTTCGGCTGGATCTTGATGGAGGTGTTCTCGTACATGGTCTTAGCCATCTTCTCGTACATCTCTACCCACTGCTCCTGACCATGATCCTTGGCCAGCTCGCGGAAGGCAGCCTCCATGGTCGGAACACGGGAGTCACCGTTCTTGTACACGCGGTGACCGAAGCCCATGACGAGCTCCTTGTTCTTGAGCTTGTTCAGCGTCCACTCCTCTGCCTTGGCCGGGTCGCCGACCTCCAGGAAGTTCTTCATCACGGCCTCGTTAGCACCACCGTGCAGCGGGCCCTTGAGCGCGCCGATAGCCGCGGTAACAGCGGAGTAAGTATCCGACATCGTGGAGGTGACTACGCGGCCAGCGAAGGTGGAGGCGTTGAAAGAGTGTTCCGCATAGAGGATGAGGGACTTGTCAAAGGCTTCGATGTCGGAGCGCGACAGGGCTGGGGAGCCTTCCTCCTCACCGAAGACCATCCACAGGAAGTTCTCCGCAAAGCCCTTCTTGCGGGAAGGCTCGATGTAGCCCTCGCCGCGACGGCGGCGGATATCGAGTGCGACGATGGTCGGCAGCTTGGCCATGAGCTCCAGAGCGGTGCGGCGGATGTGCTCGGAGTCCTTGGTGTACTCTTCCGGGTCCTGCGAACCGATGAAGGAGATGGCGGTACGCAGCACGTCCATCGGGTGGCAGGACTTAGGCATCGAGGTAATCAGGTCGATGAGGTGGCGGTCGATGTGACGCAGCGCCTTCTCACGAGCGGAGAAACGGACCAGTTCACCCTGGTTCGGCAGCTCGCCGTTCCACAGCAGGTAGGCGACCTCCTCGAAAGAGCAGTAGCGTGCCAGCTCCTGGACCGGGTAGCCGCGGTAGGTCAGGGAGTTGGTCTCCGGGACGACCTTGGACACAGTGGTCTCATCGACGACGACGCCGTAGAGGCCCTTGCGGATTTCTGGGGTTTCAGACATGGTGTTTTCTCCTTTTATTGGGTTCTAGTGTGAGTTTCAGGCCGTGTGTCCTAGTCGAAGGTAGCCTTGTAAGCGTCCTTGGAGTAGGTGAAAACGGCCTGGTCGAAGGCGTTGTACTCGTTGTAGCGAACCAACTCGTAGAGGCGGGAGCGGTGCTGCATGCGCTCAAGCCAGTCGGTCTGGATGCCGGTCTCCTGCAAGTCCCGCAGGAAATCCTCGGTCGCGCCCATAGCCACGCGGAGGGTGGACACCGGCCAGATGACCGCGTTGTAGCCCAGGTCCTCCAGCTGCTGGGCAGACAGCAGCTCGGTCTTGCCGAACTCGGTCATGTTCGCCAGCAGCGGGGTGCCCACAGCAGCGCGGAACTTCTCGAAGTCAGCCGGCGAGTAGAGAGCCTCTGTGAAAATGAGGTCCGCACCTGCATCGGCGTAGGCCTTGGCACGCTCGATGGCGTCATCGATGCCGTGGATGCCAGCAGCGTCGGTACGGGCACAGATGATGAAGTTCTCATCGCGGCGCTCGTTGACCGCAGCGGAGATGCGGCGCACCATCAGGTCGGTGGGCACGACCTCCTTACCGTCGAGGTGACCACAACGCTTCGGGTTGACCTGGTCCTCAAGGTGGCAGCCAGCCAGGCCGGCATCCTCGAGGGCGGCCACGGTGCGGGCGGCGGACATGGGCTCACCGAAACCTGTGTCGGCGTCGACAAGCACCGGCAAATCCGTGGCGCGGGCGATGTGCCCGGCGCGCTGGGCCACCTCGGTGAGCGTGGTCAGGCCAATGTCCGGCAGGCCCAGGTCGTTGGCCAGCACGGCACCGGACACGTAGACGCCGTTGAAGCCGCCAAGGTCTTGAATCAGGCGCGCGGTCAGCGGGTTGAATGCGCCCGGCAGCTTGGTGATTCCGGGGCCCTCGAGGGCGGCACGGAACTCCTCGCGCTTTTGTGCGTTGGTCTTGATGGAACCGAATAGTCCAGCCATTTAGAACAGTCCTTCCGGGGTCTTAGGTGCGGAAGCGAGTGCTTCCGGAGTGACAACGACGTTGAGCTCGCTCAGGTCGGTCAAGTTTTCCAGGTTCTGTACCGCTGCGAGGAAGCGCTCCTGCTCCTCCTCGGAGACGATGCCGGTGGCCAGGGTCTTGAACTTGTTGATGTACTCAGCGCGGCCGAATGGGCGGGCGCCAAGCGGGTGGGCGTCGGCAACAGCTGCCTCATCCTCGATAACGGTGCCGTCGGTGAATGTGATGACTGCCTTGCCACCGAATGCCTTCTCGGTGAGGTCGAGGGAGTGGTAGCGGCGCGTCCACTCTGGGTCCTCCACGGTGGAGATCTTGTGCCACAGCTCCACGGTCTCTGGGCGCTGTGCGCGCTCCGGAGCATAGGAGTCGACGTGGTGCCAGGTGCCGTCCTCGAGGGCCACCGCGAAGATGTACATGATGGAGTGGTCCAGGGTCTCGCGGGAGGCAGTTGGGTCCATCTTCTGTGGGTCATTAGCTCCGGTGCCGATGACGTAGTGGGTGTGGTGCGAGGTGTGCAGCACGATGGACTCGATGTCCTTGGTGGACTTGCCCGCATCGGCGATGGTCTGCTTCATGCGGCGTGCCAAATCGATTAGCGCCTGCGCCTGGTACTCCGCGGAGTGCTCCTTGGTGTAGGTGTCCAGGATGGCGCGCTTTTCCTCTCCGTCGGCAGGAAGCGGCACGGTGTAGGTGCGCTCTGGGGAGTGGAGCATCCATGCAATGAAGCCGTCCTCGCCTTCCCAGATAGGAGCCGGTGCGCCTTCACCGCGCATGGCGCGGTCGACGGCCTCGATGCCCATCTTGCCCGCGAATGCCGGCGCGTAGGCCTTCCAAGAGGAAATCAGGCCCTTGCGGGACTGACGGGTAGCGGTGGTGGTGTGCAGAGCCTGGCCGATTGCCTGGTAGATGGTCTCGACCGGCAGGTCGAGCATGGTGCCGATACCCGCTGCAACGGATGGGCCGAGGTGGGCCACGTGGTCAATCTTCCACTCGTGGAGGCAGATGGCCTTAACGAGGTTGACCTGGATTTCGTAGCCGGTCGCGATGCCGCGCAGGAGGGTCTTGCCATCGAGGCCCTTGTGCTGTGCCACGGCAATCATCGGCGGGATGTTGTCACCTGGGTGGGAGTACTCGGCTGCGAGGAAGGTGTCGTGGTAGTCGAGCTCGCGTACCGCGGTGCCGTTGGCCAGCGCAGCCCACTCAGCGGAGTAGTCGCCCTCGATGCCGAAAATCTTGGCGCCCTTGCCGGTGCGTGCGGCGTCGGCCGCGTGTGGGTGGCCCTCTGCGATGACGCGTGCGGAGGTCACTGGGCGGCGGGCCACGGAAGCCACTGCGACGGAGGCGTTGTCGATGATGCGGTTGATGATCATCTCCTTGGTCTCCTCCGGTACCTCAACTGGGTCGGCGGCGACCTTGGCGATCTTGTAGGCCAGGTGCTCTTCGATAGGGAAACTCTCAGCGGACTTGCGAGTGCGGACTTCGTGGTTGATCACAGGTGCTCCTTTGGGACATTTCAACGTGAGGTGCCTTGACTTCAACGTGAGGTTTCTCGCCTCACGGTGCTGCGTTTGCAAAATCACATTAATTTCTAGAACGTGTCGAGCGCCACATGTGTAAAATGTGTAAATCTGTTGTAGCTATCTTTCCGTTTTGCAAAACATGTGGAAACAGCTGCTCAAGAGCAATAAAGAGGATGACTAGACAATGAGCAAGCACTACGCGGGGGCACGAATCCACGCGCTTCGCAAGCAACAAGGACTCACTCAAGTGGCCATGGCCAAGCAGCTGCAGCTGTCCACGAGCTACCTCAACCAGCTGGAAAATGATCAGCGCCCGCTCACCGTCACCGTCCTCATGCAGCTGTCCCAACGCTTTGGGGTGGACCCCACGTACTTCTCCGCGGACAAGGACGTGCGCACCATCACCGAGTTGCGCAGGCTATTTCCCGACGCCGCCGAGGCCACGCTTTCCGATCTCGTCACACGTTTCCCGGAGCTGATGCCGCGCTTCCTCGAGGCCGCAGCGGCCGCACCGCAGCAGCAGGAGGGCCCATTCGAGGCGGTGCGTGACTTCTTCTACGATGCACACAACTACATCCACGCACTCGACGTCGCTGCCGAGGATCTGGCGCTGCAATTGGGCGATCGCGTCCTGCGGCGCGGGCGCCTGGCGGCGAAGTTGCAGGAGGAGTTGGGTGTGAGCGTGCGCTTTTCCAGCCCGGTCACCCGGCGTGAGTTTCGCCCACAGACGAGGGAGTTGCACCTGCGTGCGGGACTGACGGAGGCTCAGCTCGTCTTTGAGATGGCTTTGCAGTACTGCCTGTTGGCACACACTGAGCTGTGCGAGAAGCTCGTGGCGGAGCTGCCGCTTGGCGACGCCCAGCGCATCGGTACCCTTGGTCTGGCCCAATATTTCGCCGCGGCCGTGACGATGCCCTATACCCAGTTCCTGGAGACAGCCGAGGAAACCCGCTACGACATCGACATCATCGCCGGCACCTTCGGCACCGGTTTTGAGACCACCGCGCAGCGTCTATCCACCCTGCAGCGCCCCGGCAACAAGGGCGTCCCCTTCTCGTTCATCCGCACCGACCGCGCGGGCAATATCTCCAAGCGCCAGTCCTCCACCGCGTTCCACTTCGCCCGCGGTGGCGGCTCGTGCCCGCTGTGGATTGTCCACCGCGCTTTCGAAACCCCCAACCGCATCACCCGCCAGGTGGCCTCCATGCCGGATGACCACACCTATCTGTGGATTGCACGTTTCGTGCAAGGCCAAGCCAAGGCCTGGAGTACCCCGCGTAAGGAGTTTGTGGTGGGCCTCGGCTGCGACATCTCCCAAGCCGACCGCTTGGTGTACGCGGATGCTTTGACACTCACGGCGTCGGCAGCCACGCCGATTGGTCCCGGATGTAGCGCCTGCCCGCGCGAAAACTGCGCCCAGCGCGCTTTCCCACTAGCCAGCCGCCCGGTAAAGCTCGAGCTCAACGCCACTCCAGAGAACGCTTACCAAACCAGATAGCGCGTACGTTCGAAACGCACGGAAGCCGTGTCCAGCTCCTTTGCGAAACTGCTTGTGTTCCCGAGGTTGCACCCCAGCATTTCTCTCGCTGGGAGGCATCCTCTTCAAAAGTTTCTCTCTGGAGGTTTTCCATGACCAACTCGAACAATCCATATGCAAACCCGCTGCAGCAGCCCGGTCAACAACCCGGCCAACAACCCGGCCAACAACCAGGTTTCCCCGCCGCTGACGGCACCTACGGCGCAGGCGCTGTACCGCCACAGGAACCGAAGAAAAAGAAGAAGGGCGGCTGCTTCAAGTGGGGCGCTGGCGCCTTGGCCGTGCTCGTCATCATTGGTGTCGCTACCGGCGCTGGCGGCGACAAAGAAGACACTGCGGCAGACAATCCCACCAGCGTTGTCCCCGAAAGCAACGTTGCACAAGAGTCCGATACCTCGGGTGACCTTGCCAAGCTTTCCGACGCCCTAGCAAACATGAGCGGCGACGAGGGTGACCCCAATGCTCCCGTTGAGCACCGCAACGCACTGCGCAAGGCCAACCAGTACATCAAGACCATGAACTTCTCCCAGGCCAAGCTCTACGATCAGTTGACCAGTGAGTACGGCGAGAAGTTCCCAGCCGATGCTGCGCAGTACGCCATCGACAACGTCGAGGCCGACTGGAACGCCGAGGCCGCGGAGTCCGCGCGCAACTACCAGGACACCATGGGCATGTCCGGCGCCGCGCTGATTGACCAGCTCACCAGCGACTACGGCGAGAAGTTCACCTACGAAGAAGCCCAGCAGGCCGTAGACCAGCTGGGCATGTAGGAAGAACTTCTGGGTTCTACTCCAAGTCGTCGTGTGCCACGAGACGGCGTGCCGCCTCGGTGATGGTGCCCGAAAGCGACGGGTAGACCGCGAAGGAATCAGCCAGCTGGTTTACGGTCAGCTGGTTGGTCACGGCAACGGCGACCGGCAGAATCAGCTCGGACGCGGTCGGCGCGACGATGACGCCGCCGATAACGCGGCCGGAGGTGGCGCGGCAGAACAGCTTCACGAAACCGTGGTTCAGTGAGCGCATCTTCGCGCGCGGGTTGGTGTTCAGCGGCATCGTGATGGTGCGCGCGGAAACCTCGCCAGCTTCAATCTCAGCCTGGGTAAAGCCCACGGCGGCGATCTCCGGGCGGGTGAACACCGCGGTGGCCACGGTCTTCAGGCGCAGCGGGGACACGCCCTCACCGAGTGCGTGGTACATCGCGATGCGGCCCTGCATAGCGGCCACGGAAGCCAGCGGGAAGAGGTCAGAGCAGTCACCGGCTGCGTAAATGCCAGCAACGTTGGTGCGGGAGACGCGGTCGACTTTGATGTGGCCGGACTTCTGCGTAGCCACACCCACGTACTCCAGGCCCAGGTCCTTGGTATTCGGTATGGAGCCGATGGACATGATGACGTGCGAGCCATGAATCTCGCGGCCGTCCTGCGTCTTGACCACAACATTGCCGTCCTCAGTGCGGGATACGGATTCCACGCGGCAATTCTTCTCCAGCTCCACACCGCGCTCAGCCAGCACGGTCTCGAGGACGTCGGCAGCATCGGCGTCGTCATGCGGCAGAATACGGTCGCGGGAAGCCACCATGGTTACCTTGACGCCCATCTCCGCGAAAGCGGACACGAATTCCGCACCGGTCACACCGGAACCGACCACGATGAGGTGCTCCGGCTCTTCCTTCAGGTCATAAACCTGCTGCCAGGTCAGAATGCGCTCGCCGTCCGGCTGCGCGCCCGGCAGGATACGCGGGGTGGCACCGGTTGCCACGAGCACGAGGTCTGCCTCGAGGGTTTCGGTGGAGCCATCGCTCTTGGCGACGTCGACCTTGTGCGCCGCGCCCTGCACACCATGCTGGTCCTCGCTGAAGCTCGCGCGGCCGTCGATAACGTTGACGCCGATCTTCTCCAGGCCTGCACGCACGTCTGCCGACTGCTTGCCGGCCAGCGCCTGCACACGCTCGTTGAGCGCCTGCAGCTTCAGCTGCATAGAGCCGAGCTGCTCGTTGAGCCCCATGGCTTCAGCTCGACGGAAGTCGGTGCGCAGGTTTGCACCAGCAATGAAGGACTTGGAAGGAACGCAGTCCAACAGGACGGAGGAGCCACCGGGACCCTGCTCCTCTACCAGGGTAATGTGTGCTCCATACTTGGCGCCGGCAATCGCAGCTTCGTAGCCTGCTGGGCCGCCACCGATAATAACGATGCGCGGTGCATCCTCGATTACTGCGTCAAGCGCTTCCTTTGTCACTGTCTATTGCTCCTTTATAAAGTTTGTTAAGGACATGGGGTAAATCCTTTTGACAGTGTAGTAGTTGCGCCCCTATTCCTGCACGTCGGCGAATTGCTCCACTACGGAGCCGAAAAGCTTCACGCCTACACCGATGCAGCGCTCATCGACGTTGAGGTCCCCCATGTGCAGGTCATGCTGCTCGCCTTCGCCGGACCAGCAGCCCAAACGCGCCATGGAACCCGGAACATGCTCGAGGTACCACGAGAAGTCCTCGCCACCCGAGGACTGAGGTGCCTGCACCACGGCCTGCGGGTCGATGGCCTGTGCGGCGGAGGCCAACAATGCGGTAGAGACGTCGTCGTTAAGCACGGGCGGAACGCCGCGGTGATAAGTCAGCTCGTGTTCCACGCCCACCGGTGCCAGAACTTGGTCCACCAACTCGGAAAACAGGTTCTGCATGTCGCGCCAGATGGCGATGTCCGCGGTGCGCATCGTGCCGGTCAGCGTTCCGGACTCCGGCATCGCATTCGGCGCATAGCCCGAGTTGACTTGGCCAAAGACCAGTACGGTGCCCGTGCGCGGATCGACGCGGCGCGACAGCAACGCGGGCAACTCCGTGATGACCTTGCCCAACGCATAGACCACGTCGGCGGACAGGTGCGGACGCGAGGTGTGGCCCCCTGGCCCCTTGACTTCCAGCTCCACGACGTCCGTTGCCGAAGTAATAGCACCTGCACGCACACCGATGCGACCCACGCGCAGCTTCGGCTCTACGTGCACGGCAAAGATCGAGTTAACCCCCTCCAGCGCACCCCACTCGATAACGTCGGTGGCACCGCCTACCCAGACTTCCTCGGCAGGCTGGAAGATGATGCGCAGCCCCAACTCGAGGGAGTGTTCGCGCTGGTAGTCCGCCATTGCACAGGCAAGCCCCAAGGCGATGGTGGTGTGCACGTCGTGGCCGCAGGCATGCATGGTGCCGGGGTTCTCTGAGGTGTACTCCAATCCGGTGACCTCGGTGACCGGCAGTGCGTCGATGTCGGCGCGGAAAGCGAGGCGTCCCAGTTCGGTGTCCGGACCGATATCCACCATGAGGCCTGTCTCGGGGAAGCGCTGCGGCTGCAGCCCGTACTCCTTGAGTGTGCGCGCGATGAAGTTGGTGGTCTCCACCTCGTTGTTGGAGGTCTCCGGGTGGCGATGGATATGACGGCGCCACGAGATAACCTCCGCGCGGTGGCTATCAAACCACGCGTTCACGAATGTCGAAATCATTGCGTACCTCCTGCACACCCACCCGCAGAACATGCGAAACCGGGGTCGTTGTCTTTCAGTGCAGTCTACAACTAGACAAAGCGGTACAGGTAGTCGCGCAGCTCATCGCTGTAATATACAGAGCGGTACGGAGCGCGGCATGTCATTTTGCTGACCTAATAGCCGCGTGGGAAACCGCGCGTGCGCGTGATCAATCCAGCACCATATCGGCCGCAGCGAAGCGACGGCGATCGATATAGGAGGCTGAGAAGGCCGCGACGTCGTCAAGCGCTGCAACGACCTCATCCCCGACCCCGCCCGGCAGCAACAGCGAAGGCGGAACCTCCAGTGCATAAGCCAGCTTGAACAGCGTGGACAGCTGCGGATCGGCCCGCAGATTCAACGCTTTGTCAGTGCGCTCCAGATTGGAAATCTGACTGCGCGAGACCCCCGAGATCTCCGCGAGCGCTTTTTGCGACATGCCCCGCCGCTCGCGCGTCTCACGCAAGCGGGATGCGAAATCGTGGCCCAAGGCGGACCACCCACCAAAAGAAATGGACACGAGTCTTGACCCCCCATTCAGACGTTCGTGGGGGCAAGCCTAGCGCACTTTAGAGGTCGATGTTGCGCGGTCCGTAGAGGCGATCGCCGGCGTCGCCCAAACCTGGGACGATGTAGGCGTCTTCGTTCAAGCTCGGGTCAATAACCGCGGTAACCAGGCGGACCGGCAGGCCGGAATTCGCCAGCGCATCCACGCCTTCCTGCGCGCAGACCATGCAGATTGCAGTAATGTCGGTGGCACCGCGATCGGCCAGCAGCTTCAAGGAGTGCAGGAGGGAGCCGCCGGTAGCGAGCATCGGGTCCACGACGAATACGGTGCGGCCGGTGAGATCCTCGGGCAGCGCCTCGAGATAAGGAACCGGCTGGTGGGTTTCCTCATTGCGGGCCATGCCGATAAAGCCCACCTGGGCATCCGGAATCATGGCTAGAGCTGGGTCGATCATGCCCAGGCCCGCACGGATGATGGGGACGATGATGGGCGGGTCCAGAAGGCGGGTGCCCTGTGCAGTATCGACAGGAGTGACGCAGTCGAAGTGCTCGACGGCGAGGTCACGGGCTGCTTCATAAACGAGCATGGTGCCCAGGTCCTTGAGGGCGGCGCGGAAGGCAGAGTTGTTGCTGCGAGCATCGCGCATGATGGTCAGGCGGGAGGCGGCAAGCGGGTGATCTACTACGTGGATGTCCATGGTTTCCCACTCTATCCCCTCCTCTGCCGGTTCTGGTATCTAAACGTTTCCCCCCGCCCCTGCAATGGGCAATACTTTTCTCGTTGGTGAGGGAACCGCGGGCGCTTTTGCGCAGTCCAATAAGGCATGACAACTTTTAAGATTGATACTGAGTTCACCCGCCATCTTGCCCGCGAGCTTTATGACGCTGCCCAGGGCACCACTCCACCACTGCCCCAGATTCCAGAGGGAACGCTTTCCGCTTTTGGTTCCGCTTTGTGCGCAGCCTTGCGCAACGTCGGGGCGCGGACGGAGAGTCTGCGTACTGACATGGAAATGGTTGCTGACGCGTCTTTCGCCATGGCACAGGAAGCAGAATCTACTGATTCTGGCCTAGCGGCCGGATTGGGAGGTGTGCTCTCGTGATTGAGGCAGCGGTCAAACAGATTTCCCAGATGGCACCGCCCGCGCTCCCAGCGGTGGGCCTGCCGCAGTTGCCGGATCTGAGCACCATCGGCCCCTTGGCGGACATCGCACACGGCGATCCGAGCAAGCTTCTCGACGCTGCCGGTGTCCTCGCCGCTGATCGCCACACCATCGACGCCGCGGTGGCCAAGGCCCGCACGCTCATCCAGGCCACAGGCCAGGACCTCATCGGTATTGGATTGCAGCTGCTCACCCAAGCCGCACCCCTGGCGCTTGGGCTCTTGGTTCCAAACCCAGCGGTGCAGGCAGCTGCACGAGCACGTCTGCACGGTCTCATTACAGAGCACTTGGCCAGCGCTTTTGCCCGGGTCAAACAGTTGCTGGCAGAACTGGTCGCTGTGGCGAAGCCGTTGCTACCCATCGCGCAGCGCGCCATCGAACCCACGGTAAAAGGACGCGCAGAAGGTACCGGGAACGAGCTTTCGCCTTCTAAGACTCCAGAGCCCCACGCAATTTCAGCGAAACACTCCACGGCCATCGGCGGCGATGAGTCCAGTGGGTCGGCACAGGGGCGGGCCGCGGTGGCCGCCGCGATGAGCAAGCTCGGTACTCCCTATGTATGGGGCGGCACGGGCAATGGCGGCTTCGATTGCTCTGGGCTTACCCAATGGGCGTGGCGCCAGGCCGGAGTGGAGATCCCGCGCACCGCCGAGTCCCAGACCGTAGGCAGGCAGGTCAGCGCCAACGAGCTACAGCCCGGTGACCTCGTGGTGTGGGATGGCCACGTGGCCATGTACAAGGGAGGCGGCGAAATGATCGAGGCTGGTAGCCCCGTGGAAACCAGCCCATTGCGCACCACCAACATGGGCATGGCATTCAAGGGGTTCTGGCGCCCCACCGGCTAGCAAGCTCTTATGCGGATTTAATAAATGGGTAAGTTAGACTGTCTACCCATGAGCACCCGCGCAATCATTCCAGTCCAGCTCTCCTTGACCGAGGGCGATTTTTACACCCTGTGGGCACCAAAGTGGCGTCAGAATGGCTCCGAGTGGCAGGCATTCTTGGGCGACGAAGAATCCGTCCTCGCTTTCAACTCCGCAGCAGAAATGCTGTGCTTCTTAGAGTCCGGTAAGCACCACGACTTGGTCGACCACCCCAAGTGGGCCGATTTCCGCGCCCAAGGCGAGGATCGCATCACGCCAGCAAAAAAGGATCACTTCGACCTCGTCGGCATGCCTTCCCATCTGGCGGGCCGCCCGAGCCACGAGAACGTCACCGCTGTTGCCCGCAACCTGGAGATCGCCGAGGCGCTCGCCAACGTCGCCGGCGCGCAGCACACCGTAATCTTCTTCGCGTCGCACTCCATCCTGCGCAACGTCACCCGCGGCGCTAGCCACTACGCCGGGGACCAAGGCATGAGCGAGTGGTCCGGCGTGGGCCGCGTGGTCCTGGCGAACTGGAAGAGCGTCATTGAGGACCTCGACAAGCAGGTCAAGGTCGTCGACTCCTCCGAGTTCGATTCCGCGCAGGTCAAGGATGCGGAAGAGCGCATCGCCGCCGCCACCGCGGCTGCCGAAAAGGCCCGCAAGGAGGCCGAGGAAGAGCGCAAGGCTGCGTCCGCTGCCGCCGACCCTTATGACAACTCCCCGTGGGCCACTGCTGGCATCGACCCAGTCAAGATCACCGCGGACATGAAGTCCGTGTACACCCTGCGCACCTACCTCGATGGCAAGCCTGTCTTCTTGGGCAAGTGGGGCGAGATTTACACCTTCAACTCCCTGAAGACACTCGTGCGCTGGATCATGGAAAATGACGACCACGACCTCGCCCGCGTTTCCACCTGGGAAGAGCTCGTCTCAGCAGCTAACGCCGGCGAGCTGAAGGCCAGCGTTCACCCAGACAACCAGTACACCTTCAACGGCATCGTGCGCGATATCGAGAAGGGCCCGGAGGCCGTCGATGCTGACCAGATGGGCCGCTGCTACGAGGTGTGTGCCGACGCCGCAGACTGGGCTGGCGACGACTCCATCAACTCCTACATGCTGGAAAACCCCCGCTTCCAGGACTACCTGGGCTATATGCTGGGCTCCACCGAGCACGCTGGCTACATCCCCTCCAAGCCTTATAACCACCACGCCGAGGCATGGAAGGGCCTGGAGGAGATGCTCATCAAGCGTTTCTCCCGCTTCTAAAGAGCCTCCAGGGTGCGGCGAAGGGCGGCGATGAGGTCGTCGACAAGCGCCCGCGAAGCCCGGGCATTCGGCCGAATGTGGTCGAAGCCGTGGTACGCGCCCTTGTAAACCTGAAAGTCCACCGGCACGCCCGCTTCCTGCAGGGCGTCCGCGTGGGCTTTTGCTTCGTCATAGAACAAATCCAACGAACCCACGCCGATCCACGTCGGCGGCAGCCCCCGCAAATCCGCACGGGTCGCCGGCGAAGCATATGGCGCAATCTCCGCCTCCAGGTGGTCCGCGCCCAGGTACTTCGACCATGCGCCACGGTTGGAGTTCGGCGTCCAAATGAACTCTCCCCTGCCGGACTGTGCGCGCAGGGTGCGGTGGTCAATCATCGGGTACACGAGCCCCTGGAACACCACGGGGTGGCCCTCGTCGAGTGCGCGCTGGACGACGCCCGCCGCCAGCCCACCGCCCGCACTGTCCCCGGCCACTGCGATGCGGTGCTTGTCGACGCCCACCTCTTCCGCATGCTCTTGCAGCCACCGCAGGGCGGCATAGCACTCGTCATGGTCGGCCGGGAAAGGTGCCGCGGTGGACTTGCGGTAGCTCGGAGCCAACACCACGGCCCCCAGCTCGTCCGCGATGCGAGAGTTCTGCGGATCGTAGAATCCCGGGCTACCGATGAGGTGACCACCGCCGTGCGTCCACAGCAGCGCTGGCGCGCCCGGCTTTTGGTTGCGCGGGGCCAGCAGACGGGCGCTGAACTTCTGCCCTTCGAACTCGCCATGGATTACGCGGACGTCGACGTCGCGCTCCACGGCACGGATGTAGTCGTGGTTAGCAATGAGCTTGCTGATTGCCACGAATCCGCCGTCCGGAAGGAGATGCATGGGCAGGTACAGAGCAGGATGTCGCAGCTCCGGCGAAACCTCCTCCACGACTTTGTGGCGATTCCACGCGTAATAGGCGCACCCCGCTGCCAAACCGATGGCAAAGCCGATTCCGGTTCGCCAGGCACGCATTAGTTCTCCTCTGCTTCCTCAGCCAGTGACTCCTCGGTATCCGGCCCGGCCAACTCTGGGTCAGAGAACTCCTCATAAGCCGGCAAGATGACGGTCTCGATCAGGTGCTGGCGCTCCTCCTCCGTGCTGAAGGAGTTCTCCAGTGCCTTCACAGTGAGGTCGAAGAACTCTTCGAGTCCGTAGCCAAAGTGCTCGTTCAGCGCCAAGAACACGTCGTTGAGGTTGCCCTCGCTAGCGCTGCCTGCTGTGACCGCGCAGGTAAAACCGAGCTGCTGCAGAAGCGGCAGCGGGTGATCGCTGAACTCTTCGAAGGACAAAGGCTCGAAGGTAGCAGCCAGGTGGCGGTCACGAATCCATGCGGAGACCGTGCCCGGCTGGATGCCATCGAGGTCGGCGGTGAAGTCGTCGGGAAGCTGCGTCGCGTGCGCCAAGCGGGTGGCACCTGCTTGCACCGCCGCGGCCACGGCCTCGAACTCGAGGTCGCGCACGTCCACAACGAAGGGCACAAAATTCGCACGCAGATCAGCCACTACGTGTGGCTCGGTCTCGCCCTCGAGCACAAAGCCCACGACCCTGGAGCCCCTGCGGGCGCTGGCTGCCTGTGGCGCGCTGGTGAGCAGGAGCCGGGCATCAATTCCCGGCACCTCCAAGCCCGCGATGGCTGCCTCGAGGGCAGTCTCTGCCCCAAAGTCGAAGGCCTGCGGGTCGAAGCGAATCTCGGCATACACCACGTTTGCAGAGGCCAACTCCTCCACCGCCTGGGTCATCGCTGCGGTCAGGGCAGCGCTGTCTGCCGGTACCTGCTGCGGCGCAAAGACCGCGTCGAGCTCGACCTTGGGCAGCTGTGCCACCAGCTCCGGCACGGGATCTTTGTTTTCTGGGCTAATTAATGGTGCGTCATGCATAAGGAACATCCTAGGCACGGGCTTAAGATGTGTCATGTTATGAAAAACTTCATCACTACTGCCCTCGCCTCGGCCTGCCTCGTCGCCAGCACCCCGCTCGCCTTAGCTCAGGACACCGAGCCTAAGCCGGGCGACGCCGCAGAAATGAGCGCGGAAGCAGAGTCTTCTTCCATCCGTAGGGAAGCGCCCAATACCGATAACTGTCCCCACGCACTCAGGCCCGCCGAACCGGTGTCCACCTCCGAGCGCCTCGCCCCCGGCCAGCCCACCCCGACGCCGCTGCCCGCCGTGGAGTCATCTGAAAGCTGCGGCGTCACCGCGCCCCATGGTTTTGAGGTCAACAAGGACGTCGTCGCCTCCGCGTGGATGGTCAGCGACATCGACACCGGCGAAATCATCGCGATGAAGGACCCCAACGGCCGCTACCGCCCAGCATCAATCATCAAGGCGTTGCTGGCGCTCGTGGTCATCGACGAGGTTCCGCTCGACAAGAAGATCAAGGCCACCATGGAGGACGCCTCCATCGAAGGCTCCGCCGTGGGCATCGGCCCGGACGGCGAATACACCGTCGAGCAGCTCCTACAGGGCCTGCTCATGGCATCCGGCAACGACGCCGCACACGCCCTTGCGGACCAGCTTGGCGGCGACGAGGAAGCGTCCAAGAAGGTCAACGCCCTCGCGAAGAAGCTCGGCACCCGCTCCACCCGCGCCGCCAGCTACTCTGGCCTTGACTCCGCAGGCATGTCCACGTCCGCGGAAGATATTTCCATCATTTACCGCGCTGCATTCCGCAACAAGACCTTTGCCCGCATCGTGGACACAGAACACGTCGAGTTCCCCGGCTGGGGCGAGCTGCCCGGTTACGAGCTGTGGAACGATAACGGCCTCTTCCTCAACGATCCAGACGGCATCGGCGGCAAGACCGGCTACACCGAGGACGCCCACCACACTTTCGTCGGCGCACTCGACCGCGGCGGCCGCCGCCTTCAGGCAGTCATCCTCGACACCACCGTCGAGCACGGCTTCCGCGCCTGGCAGCAGGCACAGATGCTGCTAGACGAAGCCTACAAGGTAAAGCCAGGCGAGGGAGTGGGCACGCTTTCCGACGCCGCCGCCCCCACTAGCAACACCTCTACCGCGACGAAGACAAAAGAGCCTGCACCGACGACGTCGCCAAGCGCATCTGCCCATAAAAAATCAGCCCTCGAGGGAATCGAAGGCTGGGCTGGCTGGGCCGTGGCCGCAATTGTGGCCCTGCTAGTTATCGTTAGCGCTGTTTTTTCACTACTTCGGCGTTAGCAAGCTTGTCATGCGCGCCAAGTAGGCCGTTTTCCTGCTTGATAGAGGTGGCGTAGAAGATAGCGGCGAAGAAGCTCACCACACTGCCCAGACCCGGCACGATGGTGATGGCGCGCCACCACTGACGCTTCAGCGACTGAACCCAGCTGAGTTTTTCGCCCGTGGTGGAATCGCGAACCTCGTAGCCCATAAGTTTCTTCACTGGGGTTCCGCCGAGAACCACCTCGAAGCCTACGCAATAGAGAATGGCACACAGCCCCATCAAAAACGAGGCAGAAAAAGTCGAGGTATCGGAGGCGAAAGCCAGCACCGGCGAGCTGATGATGCTGCAGACGAAGATGTCGGCGATAGCCATGATGGCGCGGGTGCTGGCCAAAGGGCGCTCCTGCGCAGAGGCTGCCGGGGTATAAGGGCTTGCCTGAAGCGCTGGCACAGAGGCTTGGTTGGGATGTGTGAAGGGATCGAACGGTGACTGCTGCGCCTGTGCAGTCGGTGCGAATCCGTACTGCTGCTGATTGGACTGCTGGAAGCTGTGCTGAACATTGAAGGGCCACTCACCATAAGCCGCTAGCTCGCTCAGCTGCGGCCACGTTGGGCGCAGCTGATCCTCGAGTCCCTGATCATAAGTCGCACGAATCTCTGGCGAAGACAAAATGGTATGCGCAATCTGCGCTTCCTGACGGCGATCATCGCCGATTTCAAACCCCATCTGTTCCAGACGTGCATCCTTCGCCGCCAATAAAATTCCCAGCTCACGGGAGGTGTTGCGGCGGTCAAGGTCGAAGTGCTCATACAGGTCTGGGGCAAAGGAATCTGGAGTCATAGCAGGCAGTCTAAGTCAGGGATCGGAAACTTTTTGAACTACGGGGAATGCTACTTACGGCGCAGCAGCGCAGCAACGCCCGCGGCGGCTGCACCAAGCGCGGCGCCCGCGCCCAAGGTCACACCGGTGGACGGGCCAGACTTGACCTCGTTGCGCACGCGGATGATGGCCGGCTCCGGCACTGGCGGCTCAGCCAGCTCCATGGATTCCTCGGTGGTTGCAGTCCACGCGGAGACGTACAGAACAACGCGCCAGATCAGGTACATCACGACCATGAGCACGATGACTGGACCGAATACCGCACCGGCCGGGTTGCCCGAAGCTGAGGACATGATAACGGTGGACAGCTGCTTGATGGCCTCGAAGGCCACCGCGCCGATAGCTGCGCCCTTCAGTCCTGACTTGGTCGGCACGTCGGTGCGCGGCAGGAAGACAATCATCCACCAGAACACCAGGAAGTTGGCCACCAAGCCGATCACGATGCCGGCCAAGACCAGCACTGCATCCATCCCCGGGAAGGACTCAATGCCGACCCACTCGAAGACCTTCTGAGTCAGTCCAGAGGAACCCGCAGCGGTTACGCCGAAGGCGATGATGAGCGCCACCAGCAGGCCGATGAGGCCCAACAGGTCGCTGAGCTTCTGCGTAAAGAAGTTGCCCTGGGTCTCGTTTGGGTCCTTATCCCACATCGCGGAGATGCCGATGCGCAGGTTATTCATCCAGCCCAGGCCGGACCACAGGGTGGTCAAACCACCGATGCCGTACATAGCGCCGCGCTGGGCGATGGCGGTCTCAAGGAGCTCATTGAGGGTGTCGCCCAACTCGCCGGACACGGAGTTCGAGATCTGGTCCTGCACTTGCTGCATGAGGTCTGGGCGGGTAGCCAAAACTGTGGCCGCGCCAGCAACCGCAAGCATGAACAGTGGGAAGATTGCCAGCACTGAGAAGTAGGTAATGCCGGCGGAAAACTGGTTGCCGCCCTGCTCGCCATAGCGCCCCAGCATGCGCATGATGTGGTCAACGAAGGGGGATTTCTCCCTCACCTTGTCCACAGGACCCGGATCATCGGCATGTGCGCGCTCGATGCCGTAATCGTCCGTTTTTGATTGATCTGTCTGAGTGGAGGTAGCCACGGGCAGTCAGTCCTTTACAAATTTTCACTAATAAGTTCGGACTACCCAGGTTAGCGTGACTACGCACCACCGTGCAGATTACTTGCGCAGGCGGGGGAGGAAACCAACCGCCTTGTAGACCTTTTCCACGAGCGGTTCCGCAACCTCAGAAGCTCGCTCAGCGCCCTGCGCAAGCAGTCGCTCCAGCTCACCGCGGTCAGCCATGAGCTCCTCATAGCGTGCCTTGAGCGGCGCAGTGAAGGCCTCCAGAGCCTCGGCGGTGTCCACCTTCAGGTGGCCGTAGCCCTTGCCCTCGTACTTGACCACAATGTCGTCGATCTTCTCCCCCGTCAGCGCGGACTGGATGACCAAAAGGTTGGACACGCCCGGCTGAGTCTCGCGGTCGAAAGCCACCACACCAAGGTCATCGGTCACAGCGGACTTGATGCGCTTAGCCGAGGTCTTCGACTCATCCAGCAGGTTGATGATGCCCTTCGGGTTGGCGCCCGACTTCGACATCTTGGCAGTCGGCTCCTGCAGGTCATAAATCTTGGCCGAGTCCTCCGGAATGAACGGCTCCGGAACGCGGAACGTCTCGCCGTACTTATTGTTGAAACGCTCCGCGAGGTTGCGGGTCAGCTCCAAGTGCTGACGCTGATCCTCCCCCACCGGCACGTAGTTCGGGGAGTATAGGAGGATATCCGCCGCCATGAGCACCGGGTAGGTAAACAGACCAACAGTGGTGCGGTCAGTGCCCTGCTTAGCGGACTTGTCCTTGAACTGCGTCATGCGGGAGGCCTCACCAAAGCCGGTCAGGCACTGCAGGACCCAGGTCAACTCAGTGTGGGCCGGGACGTGGGACTGCACGAACAGCGTGGACTTCTCAGGGTCAATGCCCAGTGCGATGAGCTGAGCGGCACCAGCAACGGTACGGTTGCGCAGCTCCTCTGGGTTCTGCTCCACGGTGATGGCGTGCAGGTCCGGGATGAAGTAGAACGCGTCATAATCGTTCTGCAGATCAATCCACTGCTTGAGCGCTCCCAAGTAGTTTCCCAGGTGGTAGGAATCTGCCGTGGGTTGAATACCGGAAAGTACGCGGGAGATGTTCTGCTCAGTCATGGTTGACTAGTCTACCCTTGCGGCACGCCCGCCAAGTGGTTGGCTGCGCCAAGGTGTTGCAGGGCATCATCGATGATGGAAACCAAGCGCACTCCCCTACTCACGTGCGGAGTCCAGTTGGTGTCGACGATGTCGTCGAGGGCGGCGTCGGAAAGCGTGGCGCAATAGTCGCGCACCGCCTCAAGGGTGGTGCGGACGTAATCACGCACTGCGCTTAGCGACGCCTCATCTACCGCAATCGCCCGCGCCTCCTCCGGGGTCTGCCCGTAGCCCATGGAATCCGGCAGCGCGATGTCGAAGCGCTCCCACACCTCGGGCTCACCAGTCAGGGCTGCGAGCTGAATGTCCGCCATGCGGCCGGTATGCCACAGCAACCAAGCAATCGAATTCGGGTGCCCACCCAGATGGGCGTTGGCCTGCTCGACGGAAACCTCCGGCAGTGCATCAAGCGTGTCGATGGGGCGCTGGGCTAGATCAAGAAGAACGTTCACAAGACCCAGGCTAGCTCCCCTTAGCTCGATACAGAGGCAGCCTGATAATCGGCGAAGTTATCTACGTCATCAATGACGGTAAAACTATTGAGAAAATTTTGCCTAGAGTCGTAAATAACCCCGGTGTTTCACTCCTGCTTTCGGCCCAAGGTTAACATGTTCACAGTGAGCCGACACGTGGAGCAGCCACAAAGCAACGAGGCGGCAGTTCGAAGAGCTTATAGTCGGTGTAACGACATAAAAAATCCCCACTAGGCAGCGTCTGTTCTTTCAGACGAACCTAATGGGGGAGACTCTCACCTGCGGGTGAGTGCTTTAGCAGCAAATGCAAGCTTAGAGCTTGCGAGAAGTCGGCGCGTGAACGTCGAGCATAATTGCCCAACCAGCGACCATGAACGCGCCGCCGACGCCCTGGAGGATGATCGGAGCCAGGAATGCGAAAGACGGACCGATGATGGTCCACCACCAGATACCCAGGCCGAGCAGGACGGCGCCGAGCACGAAGTAAATAATTGCGCGGGTCATGAGGTTCTCCGTTTTAAGAATCTAAGATTTTGAGACTCACACATCTTAGCACCGTCTAGCGGTACTGCACCAGCAAAGGCGAGTGATCCGACCAGCGCTGTTCCACCGTGGGTGCCTTTTCGACCCAGGTTTTCTCCGCGCGCTCCAGCATTACCTTGGTGGCAGCCTGGTAGTCGATGCGCCAGCCAGCGTCGTTATTGAACGCTTGGCCGCGGTAGGTCCACCAGGTGTACGGACCGTCAGCATCGGGGGCAAGGCGCCTGGCGACGTCGTACCACTGCACGGCGTCCTCCCCCGGAACGCGGGCTGACCAGTCGGTCTTCGTGGCGTAGTCGATCACGCCGAGGTAGTCCCCAAGGCCCTTCTTGTCCTGTGGCAGCTCATCCGGAAAGGAGCCAAACACGTGGTCCATGAACGCACGCTCCTCAGGCAGATGACCGGACTTCTTCTCATTGGACTTGTTGTTCTTGAGATCCTGCGCTCGGTGGCAGATGTTCCAGTCGCCACCGATAACGGCCTGCGGATAAGTCGCGGCCAAGTCGGCGAGGACCTCCGAGAACTCGTCGAGGAAGAGGTACTTCTCGTCCTGCTTCGGGGAATCAGTATCGCCAGACGGCAGGTACAGGGAGGCCACGCGTACCGGGCCGCCCTCGGCGTCGACAGTCGCGGCGATGAGGCGACCGGACTCGGAGAAGGACCCGAAGCCAACTGAGACGTCGCTCAGCGGCGTGCGCGAAAGAATGCCCACGCCCGCGCGGCCCTTCGCGGCGGACTCGGCCTGGACCAAGTGCCAGCCGGCCTCAAGAACGGGCGCGAGTGCCTTCTGGGTTTCCTTCGGATTCGCGCGAACTTCTTGCATGAGGACCACGTCGGCGGTGGTCTCCTCGAGCCAGACATTCATTCCCGGGTTATTTTCATTGCGCTGCTTGCAGGCGGCGCGGATGCCGTTGACATTGACGCTCGCAATAGTAAAAGTCATGCGCGCTAGTCTACTTGCGCGCAAAAGGAACAAGACCACCCCACCGTGTGCTGGGTGTTAGCTCTGTTCGATGATCTTTACATACACGCCACTACGCTTGGCGGTGACCTGGGAAACGATCCACACGATGAAGCCCAGCGAGGCGAGGACGACGCCCACCAGGGAGGTAGCGTTGTAGTTGAAACCGGCGCCCACCACGAGGCCGCCGAGGGCCGCACCCATGGCGTTGGCGATGTTGAGCGCGGACTGGTTCAGCGCGGAGGCGAGGGTCTGGGCGTCGCCAGCAACGATCATGAGGCGCAGCTGCAGCGACGGGATGAGGACCGCGCCGAAGAAGGCGAGAACGCCGAACGCGATGGTCGCTAGCCAGAGATTGTGCGCGCCGAAGTAGAACACCAGGGACGTCGCCACGAGGAATACGAGGGCGAAAAGGATGGAGTATTCGGTGTTGCGGTCAGACAGCGCACCGCCGACGCCGTTGCCAATGGTCATGCCGATGCCATAAACCATGAGCACTGCCCAGGTCCAGTGATCCGGCATTCCGGCGACTTCGGTCATGGTCCAGGTGATGTAGGTGTAGACCGCGAACATGCCGCCGAATCCGACGATGCCCATGATGACCGACAGCCAAACCTGCAGGTTCTTCAGCGCGCCGAGCTCGGTGGAGATGTCAGTGGACGGCATCTCCGTCATGTGCGGGAAGAGGAAGTATAGCAAGACCATCGTTGCCAGCGCGAGGATGACCACGAGGAAGTAGGCAGCGTGCCAGCCCAGGTTCTGGCCGAGTGCCTGGGCCGCGGGAACGCCCATAACAGTGGCCACGGCCAGGCCCATGCCGATGGCAGCCATTGCCTTGCCGCGACCGCCCTTCGGCGCCATGGCGGCGGCGGACAGGTTGGCCACGGAGAAGTACGCGCCGTGCGGCAGACCTGCAATGAAGCGAGCGGCCAGCAGCGTGGCGTAGTTCGGCGCCAAGGCGGTGAGCAGGTTGCCCACGAGGAGGAAACCAATGAGCAAGATGATGAGGCGGCGGCGCGGCAGCTTGCCCGTCACGGCTGAGATAACGGGAGCGCCGACGACGACGCCGATGGCGTAGACGGTGATTAGCGTCGAGGCGGTGTCTTCCGTAATGCCAAAGTCACCCGCGATGAGCGGCAGCAGACCCATGGAGACGAACTCCGTGGTGCCGATGGAAAAGGCACCCAGCGCCAGGGCGAGCGTGACGAGGGTGCGGCGGGTCGACGAGATTTCAGTTTGGCGGGGCACGCGCGGTTGGTCGGCGCGGTCGTGGTTGTTTTGGGAGCTTACGGAGACAGAATTCACGAGCGGAGACCTTAGCGCGCGGGAGGGATCCTTCGTAAGCCACGGCCGCCCAAATGTGCTTTTCCCACATCATGATGGGTTTATGCCACACATCACAGAGGTCAAATTACACAACACGAGTGTGGTGCAATAGTCTTGCCTAAGTTAGAAAAGCTTTACCTACATTTCAAAGGAGTTCCCTAGTGCGAGCACAACGCATCATCGCCACCGTCGCGGCAGCGGCCACCATCTTCACTTTGGCAGCCTGCTCCTCGGACAGCTCTTCCACTGGAGAGAACAACTCCGCGTCGTCGTCTAACTCCGCGGATTCCGCCGCATTCCCGGTGACCATCAAGCACGCGTTCGGCGAGACCACCATCGAGAAGGCACCAGAGCGCGTGGCTACCGTGGGTTGGGCTAACCACGAGGTTCCTTTGGCGCTGGGCGTTGTCCCAGTGGGCATGTCCAAGACCACGTGGGGAGACGATGACAACAACGGCGTCTTGCCGTGGACCGAGGAGAAGCTAAAGGAGCTCGGCGCGGAGACTCCGGTCCTCTTTGATGAGACCGACGGCATCCCGTTCGAGCAGGTCGCTGACACCCAGCCGGACGTCATCCTCGCTTCCTACTCCGGTCTGACGCAGGAGGACTACGACACCCTGTCCAAGATTGCTCCGGTCGTGGCCTACCCGGACGTCGCGTGGGCGACCTCCCTCGAGGACATGATTGAGATGAACGCTGAGAGCATCGGCAAGAAGGACGAGGGCGAAAAGCTCATCAAGGATCTCGATGCCCAAACCGAAAAGGCCCTGGACAAGTACCCGGCTCTCAAGGACAAGAAGGTCCTGTTCACCGCCTTCGGCGGCACCACCGATGCTTCCAAGATCGGCTTCTACACCACCGACGACCCACGCATGGGCTTCCTAGCCGAGCATGGCCTAGGCACCCCGGACATCGTGGAAAAGAACTCCGAGAACGCCGAGCAGTTCTGGGTCGAGGTCTCCGCTGAGAAGCCAGAAGAGTTCAACGACGTTGACCTCATCGTGGCCTACTCCACCGGAAACGCCGACGATGACAAGAAGACCCTCGAGGAGATGCAGAAGGATCCGCTCAAGGGCAAGATCCCGGCAGTTCAGAAGGGCAACGTGGTCTTCCTCGAGAACGGCCCGCTGGGCGCTTCGGCGAACCAGTCCCCGCTGTCTATTCCGTGGGGCATCGACAAGTACTTCGAGCAGCTGAACTCCGGTCTGCAGGCTTAAATCACGTGGCGGCCAAGAAAATCGCCGTCATCATCGGACTCTTAGCCGCCACCGCTCTCGCAGTGGTGGCTTCGGTCATGTTTGGCGTGCGCACAATTTCCCCTTCCGACGCCCTCTCGGCCCTCGGCGGTTCGACCGCGACAGCCAGTGAGGCCGCCGCATATTTGCGTGTCCCACGCACCGTGTTGTCGCTCTTCGTCGGTGCCGCGCTCGCCATGTCCGGAACCACGTTCCAGGCCATGACCCGCAACCCGCTCGCCGACCCTGGCATCTTCGGTGTCCTCTCCGGCGCCGCGCTGGCCGTCGTGGTGGGCATCGCGTTCTTCGGGCTCTCTCGCCCCGTGCCCACGATGATCGTGGCGATTATCGGCTCCTTCGCTGCCGCCTCCTTCGTCTACGTCGTCGGCTCCCTAGGCCGCGGCGGCGCCACGCCGCTCAAGCTCGCACTCTCAGGCGCTGCCACGGCCGCCGCGTGTTCCAGCATGGTCAGCGCCGTGCTGCTCCCGCGCACCGACGTCATGGACAAGTTCCGTTTCTGGCAAATCGGCTCCGTCGGTGGCGCGCAGTGGTCCCAAATAAGTATGGCCGTGCCGTTCCTCGTCATCGGCCTCATCATTGTTCTGGCCTGCGCCACGGGACTTAACGCACTTGCGCTTGGCGACGACGTCGCTACCGGCCTCGGCATCAACGTTGTGCGTACGCGCTTGTTCTCCGCCGTGGGCGCGGTCATTCTGTGCGGTACTGCCACCGCGATTGCCGGCCCCATCGCTTTCGTAGGCCTCATCGTCCCCCACGTCATGCGCCTAGTGCTCGGCACCGACCACCGCCTGCTGCTGCCCATGACCGGCCTGGCCGGCGCCTTCCTGTTGGTGGCGGCGGACACGGTGGGGCGCGTCGTCGCCAAGCCGAGCGAGGTCGCCGTGGGCATCCTCACCCCACTTCTAGGCGCACCGCTGTTCATCTGGATTGTCCGCCGAACCAAGGTGCGTGATCTCTAATGCCGAATCAAACCTCCTCGGCTCCCACCTCCGCGACGCTGCAACAGCAACGCCACGCCCGCGCGCGTTCCTTTGCCTGGCGCCTGAGCGTGCTCGCCGTCATCATCGTGGTTTTGTGGGCCACCAGCCTCATGGTGGGCGAGACCTTCTATGGTCCGGGCAAGGTGCTTCGTGTTGTTTTCGGTGAGACCGTCCCCGGCGCGTCCTTTACGGTCGGCGACCTGCGCCTGCCGCGTGCCACCATAGCCGTCGCCGCGGGCATCGCTTTCGGTATCGCCGGCGTGACTTTCCAGACCATGCTGCGCAACCAGCTGGCCTCCCCCGACATCATCGGTATCTCCTCCGGTGCCTCCGCCGCGGGCATCACGGCGATTGTGTTTTATAACGTCTCCCAGACCACCGTGTCTTTGGTGTCGCTGGTGTGCTCGCTGACGATCGCCGCGCTGATTTACCTGCTGTCGCTGAAGTCTGGTTTCACAGGCACGCGCCTTATCCTCATCGGCATTGGTATGTCGGCGATTCTGCAGGCGTGGACCAACTTCGTGCTGTCGAAGGCCCCGTCCTACGACCTGCCTACGGCCACACGATGGATCACGGGCTCACTCAACACCATGTCCTGGGAGCGCGGCCTGCCACTTCTGCTTACGGTGCTGTTCATCGCGCCCGTCATGATTTTCTTGGGTCACCAGCTCAACGTTTTGCGGCTTGGCGACGACCTCGCCGTCGGCCTTGGCCTGCGGCTCAACGTTGTGCGCGTTTCGGCAATCGTGGGCGCGGTAATCCTCATTGCGGTGGCCACGGCGTCGACAGGCCCGATTGCCTTCGTGGCATTCATGGCCGGGCCGATTGCCACCCGCCTGTTTAAGGCTGGCCCCTCCATGATCGCCCCTGCCGGTGCGGTGGGCGCCATCCTGGTGCTCGTCGCTGACATGGCTGGTCAATACTTCTTTGGCACCCGCTACCCCGTCGGCGTCATCACCGGCGTGCTCGGTGCGCCATTCCTTATTTACTTGCTCACTCGCTCGAATCGTTAGGACTGTCATGCACAAACCTGCTCAGCTCACCGCGAAGGACATCTCCCTCGGATACGGCGAGCGCGACATCATCACCGGGCTCAGCGTCGACATCGCACCTGGCAAAGTAACCTCCATCGTGGGCCCCAACGGCTGCGGCAAGTCCACCTTGCTGCGCTCGCTGTCCCGCCTGCTCAGGCCCACCGGCGGCGAGATTTTCCTCGACGGCAAAGCCATCTCCGAGATTCCCACCAAACAGCTGGCTGCCTCGCTGGGCCTGCTGCCGCAGTCTCCCATCGCCCCAGACGGCATCGTGGTGGCGGACCTCGTGGGCCGCGGCCGCACCCCACACCAGGGGCTGCTCGGCCGCTGGAGCCAGGAAGACTACGACATCGTGCAGGAATCCATGGAGATGACCGGGGTGGCTGAACTCGCGGAGCGCTCCATCGACGAACTCTCCGGCGGCCAGCGCCAGCGCGTGTGGATCGCCATGGCACTCGCCCAGCGCACCGACATCCTGCTGCTCGACGAGCCCACCACCTACCTCGACATCAAACACCAGCTCGAGGTCCTCGACCTGCTCGTCGAACTCAACGAGACCCACGGCACCACCATCGCCATGGTCATTCACGACCTCAACCTGGCCGCCCGCTATTCTGACGAACTCATCGCGGTCTCAAACGGCAACGTCTACGCCCAGGGAAGCCCCCAAGACGTCATGACGCAGCAAACGGTCAAGGACGTCTTCGGCGTGGACTCCGTCATCGTCGAAGACCCAGTCTCGGGGCTTCCGGCCGTCATGCCCATTGGTAAGAGAAAGGTAAAGTAATGCCCTACCAGCCATTCCGCGCCACTGTCTTGGACTCTGTGCGCATCTCCCCCAGCTTCCAACGAGTACGCCTCACCGGCCTGACAGAGATGGGCCCCTCCGGCGTCATCCGTGACCTGCGCATTAAGCTCATCATCCCCGGCGCCCACGGCCTGCCGGAGCTTCCCGCCACGGAGGACTGGTACGCCGCTTGGCAGCAGCTCGATCCGGCCACCCGTGGCGCAATGCGCACCTACTCCGTGCGCGAGCTCGACCGCGAACGCGGCATCCTCACTATCGACTTCGTGCTGCATACCGCACCTGGTGAAACGGGCCCGGCATCCACGTGGGCGTCGACAGCCGTGCCCGGCGATAAAATCCACGTCATCGCCCCACACTCCGACGACGAATCCGGCCCCGGCATCGAGTTCCAGCCCGGCGAGGCCCGCGAGGCCCACGTCTTCGGCGATGAGACCGCCCTGCCTGCCATCGCCCGCATCCTCGACGAGTGGCCCGACGGGCTTAGCGGCAGCGTGCACATCGCGGTGCCCTACTTCCAGGACGCCCAGGCCCTCGCCGCTCCTGCCGGCGTCACCGTCGAGTTCCTCCCGCACGGTGGCAAAGCCACGCTTATCGACGCCCTCTCCTCCCTCACCGGCATCGACCCCGCTCCGGACACCCCACAACAGGCCACCCCTGAGCGCGAAGTTCTCTGGGAGACCCCAGGCTTTTCTGCTTCAGGCGAAGAGCTCGGCACCCGTGCCGCGGACGGTGCGTATTGGTGGATAGCGGGCGAAAGCGGCGTCGTCAAGCGCATGCGTCGCATGCTGGTCAAGGAGGCAGGCGTGCCGCGCTCGGCGGTGTCCTTCATGGGCTATTGGAAGCGTGGGGTCTCTGAGGGGTAATTGCCCGCACAGCTGTAACAAGACAGGTATCCTGTTAGGTTGAAACATTTTCGAACTATTAGGAGAAACATGTCTAAGATCATCTGGACCCGCACGGACGAAGCTCCGCTGCTCGCCACCTACTCTTTCAAGCCGGTCGTTGAGGCTTTTGCCTCCACCGCGGACATCGAGGTTGAGACCCGCGATATCTCCCTGGCTGGCCGTATCCTGGCTCAGTTCCCAGAGCGCTTGGGTGAGAAGAAGGTCGAAGACGCACTGGCTCAACTCGGCGAGCTGGCTAAGACCCCGGAAGCAAACATCATCAAGCTTCCGAACATCTCCGCTTCCCTGGTCCAGCTGAAGAAGGCTATCGCCGAGCTGCAGGCTGACGGTTTCGACATTCCGGATTACGAGGACGCTCCGGAGAAGTACGCCGTTGTTACCGGTTCCGCTGTGAACCCGGTTCTGCGCGAGGGCAACTCCGACCGCCGCGCACCGATTGCTGTGAAGAACTTCGCTAAGAAGTACCCGCACAAGATGGGCGCTTGGACCGCCGATTCCAAGACCAACGTTGCCACCATGTCTGATAACGACTTCCGCCACAACGAGAAGTCCGTCATCATGCCGGCTGATGACACCCTGACCATCAAGCTCAATGACACCGTCCTGCTCGAGGGCCTCAAGGTTCTCAAGGGCGAGGTTATCGACGGCACCTTTATCTCCGCCAAGGCTCTCGACGAGTTCCTTAAGGCTCAGGTGGCTCGCGCTAAGGAAGAGGGCGTTCTCTTCTCTGCTCACCTGAAGGCCACCATGATGAAGGTCTCCGACCCAATCATCTTCGGCCACGTGGTCCGCGCGTTCTTCGCAGATGTTTATGACAAGTACGGAGAGGAGCTGCTCGCAGCTGGTCTCAACGGTGAGAACGGCCTCGGCGCTATCTACGAGGGCCTGAAGTCCCTCGAGAATGGCGAGGAGATCAAGGCCGCATTCGACGCTGCTCTCGAAAACGGCCCGGACCTGGCTATGGTGAACTCCGCTAAGGGCATCACCAACCTGCACGTTCCTTCCGACGTCATCATCGACGCTTCCATGCCGGCCATGATCCGCACCTCCGGCCACATGTGGAACAAGAACAACGAGGAACAGGACACCCTCGCTGTTATCCCGGATTCCTCCTACGCTGGCGTTTACCAGGCTGTTATCGAGGACTGCAAGGCTAATGGCGCATTCGATCCGTCCACCATGGGTACCGTTCCAAACGTCGGCCTGATGGCTCAGAAGGCTGAGGAGTATGGCTCCCACAACAAGACCTTCAAGGTGCCGGAGAACGGCACCGTGCAGGTGACTAACTCCGCTGGCGACGTCCTCATCGAGCACGACGTCGAGGCTGGTGACATCTGGCGCGCATGCCAGACCAAGGACGCTCCGATCCAGGACTGGGTCAAGCTAGCTGTTAACCGCGCACGCCTGTCCGGTATGAAGACCATCTTCTGGCTGGACCCAGAGCGCGGTCACGACGCCAACCTCATCACCCTGGTGGAGAAGTACCTGAAGAATCACGACACCGAGGGCTTGGACATCTCCATCGCTTCCCCGGTTGAGGCAACCAAGATCTCCATCGAGCGCATCCGTAAGGGCGAGGACACCATCTCCGTCACCGGTAACGTGCTGCGTGACTACAACACCGACCTCTTCCCGATTCTCGAGCTCGGCACCTCCGCAAAGATGCTGTCTGTGGTTCCGCTGATGGCTGGCGGCGGCCTCTTCGAGACCGGTGCAGGCGGATCCGCTCCGAAGCACGTGCAGCAGGTTGAGGAAGAAAATCACCTGCGTTGGGACTCCCTGGGTGAGTTCCTCGCACTGGCTGAGTCCTTCCGCCACGAGCTCAACGCTCACGGCAACGCTAAGGCAGGCGTGCTTGCCGACGCCCTCGACAAGGCCACCGAGACCCTCCTCGACGAGGGCAACTCCCCGTCCCGCAAGGTCGGTGAGAACGACAACCGTGGTTCTCACTTCCACCTGACCCTGAACTGGGCCAAGGAGCTGGCTGCACAGTCTGACGACGCCGAGCTGGCCGAGACCTTCAAGCCGGTTGCTGAGGCCCTGGAGGCCAAGGCTGGCGAGATTGAGCAGGCGCTTCTCGACGTCCAGGGTTCCCCCGTCGACCTCGGCGGCTACTACGCCCCGAACGAGGAGAAGCTCAACCAGACCATGCGCCCGGTTGCTGCCTTCAACGAGATCATTGACGGCCTGAAGAAGTAATTCTGCGCAAGACGCTTAACAAAAGACCGCTTCGTCTCCTCCCTGGAGTTCGAGGCGGTCTTTTCTTGCTTCATTAGCCACAAACCGGCCCAAATCAACAGATTCGGACGCTATTTTCCCCCGTTGAGCTGCGAGAACTTTTTCTTGACTGTTTCTTGCTTCTTAAGCCTGATATCGAGCAGATCCCCATCCTGCGGCACCGAAAACGTCAACTATTTAAAAAGTTTTTCAATCCGCGGGAACCGAGAAGCCATCACCTCCGACTAGTAGTGCAGCTGATATCAGCGCCTGTCCATCGCCCGTCTTGAGCGCTCGGAAGCATTCATCCTTAGGCACTCGCCACGGGCCCTACCTGTACATACTGAAAAGAGCACTACATATGAGTCGGACGGCTCTGCAATCTTTCATTCAACGCATCCATTTCTACGGCGGCATGTTCGTCGGCCCCTTCATCCTCGTCGCGGCATTGACTGGCTGCCTCTATGCCATTGCCCCCACCTTGGAAAAGGTAGCCTATCGCGATGTCATGAACGTTCCGGCGGTCGAGCACCCGCTCAGCCTCGAGGAGCAAATCCAGGCCGCGCAACACGAGCACCCAGATATGCCTGTGACCCAGGTGTGGCCCGCTACCACGCCCACGGACTCCACCCGCGTGCTGGTTAGTGACCCGGGAATTGATGAAAGCCTCCAGCGAACCGTCTTCATCAACCCCGCCAACGCTGAAGTTATCGGGGACTACCCAACCTACTCCGGACTGGGTGAGATGCCGCTGCGCCGTTGGATTTCCTCCCTGCACGAAAGCTTCCACCTGGGCAAGGTCGGTGAGCTCTACTCGGAGCTGGCCGCCTCCTGGCTGTGGGTCATGGCCTGCGGCGGGCTCTACATGTGGTGGATTCGCCGCCGCCCCAAGAACAAGGCAACCGCGAAATCCACGCAACAGCAGCCGAAGCGCTCCGCACGCTCGAAGGCTACGCGCCTCCACTCCACCATCGGTGCCTGGATATTCATCGGCTTGCTTGGACTGTCTGCTACTGGCATCACCTGGTCGGGCCTGGCCGGCGACAATGTCAACTCCCTCGTGGAACGTATGCACTGGAAGGCCACCTCCATTGAAACTGCCCTCCCCGGCGCAAGTACAGAAACGCATGAGCACACCGGCCACGAAGGCCATGAGGGACATGGCGGCCACATGAGTGGGACGTCGGAAAGCGCCAGCGTGGCTGCTGAGGCTGAGCGCGTCCTCGCCACCGGCCGCGCCGAGGGACTGACCGGCCCGCTGCGCCTGTACCCGCCGGAGGACGCCCACTCCGCCTGGCAGGTCAGCGAGCGTTGGGTCGAATGGCGCACCACCTCCGATGCTATTTCCGTGGACGGCTCCACCGGTGAGGTCATCGACCGCCAGCCTTTCTCCAGCCTTCCGTTGTTTAGCAAGCTCAGCAGCTGGGGCATCTACCTGCACATGGGCATCATGTTCGGCCTACCGCTGCAGATCGCGCTGTTCGCGCTGGGCCTGGCTATCGCCGCCCTCGTGGTCTTGGGCTATTACATGTGGTTCAAGCGCCGCCCCCGCTTCGTGCCGGGCTCGATGAAACAGTTCTCTTGGGCCACCACGGCGCTCGGCGCTGTCTTTGCCGCCACCGTCGGCGCCTTCCTTCCGCTGTTGGGCATCACTCTGGCCGCGTTCCTTGTTCTTGACGTCATCCTCATGAACCGCCCCACCACGCCAACGCGAGCACAGGAACCCGAGTTGCTTCCCACGAGCTAGATAGTGAAAGCCATCACATAGAGCGGGGCTAATGGGTACAGTGTTCATCTATGACTAACCCATTACTCCACCCTTCGCCACTGCCCTACCAGCTTCCGCCCTTCGCAGACATCAAGGTAGAGCACTTCCGCCCCGCCTTCGACGAGGCACTCGAGCGCCATCGCTCCGAAATCGCCGCCATTGCTGATAATTCCGCCGCCCCCACGTGGGAAAACACCGTCGAAGCATTGGAGCGCTCCGGCCAGGACTTGGACCGCGTCATGGCCGTCTTCGGCAACCTCTCCGGCACCGACGTCACCGATGAGATGGAGGAGATTGCCGCCGATATCTACCCCCGCCTCGCCGCGCACTATGACGGCATGTATCAAAACGAAAAGCTCTACGCGCGCATCAAGGAGGCAAAGTCGCTTGACGACGACCCCGAAGGCCACCGTCTCCACGACCACCTCCTGCGGACCTTCAAGCGCAAGGGCGCGGATCTCGATGCCGCCGGCAAGTCCCGCCTCTCCGACATCAACCAGCGCCTCTCCGCGCTCTCTGAAGAATTCGGCCGCAACCTCATGGCGTCTACCCACGAGCGCGCGGTCTCCTTCACCGAAGAGGAACTCGAGGGGCTGCCTGCAGAGCGCATCGCCTCCGCCAAGGCCGATGCCGAGGCGCTCGGCCGCGAAGGCTATGTCATCCCGCTCGAGCTGCCGACCGTGCAGTCGGAGCTGAGCCGATTGGCGCGGGAGGATGCGAGGGGGAGGTTGTATGGGGCGTCGGCAAGCAGGGGCTCCGAGAACAACATCCCAGGTCTCATCGAGGCCGTCCAGCTGCGCGCCGAACGCGCCGAGCTGTTGGGCTTTGCCTCCCATGCCGACTACGTGATCGCCGAAGAAACCGCTGCGACTGCCGACGCCGCCCGCACCATGCTCTTCGACCTCGCCCCCGCCGCCGCGGCCAACGCCGAAGGCGAGCAGAAGCTCCTCGCAGAGGAAGCAACACTCAACGGCCAGGGCTTCACCGCCGCCGACTGGCCGTATTGGGAATCTAAGGTCCGCGCCCGCGATTTCTCCCTCGATGAGGAAGAACTGCGCAAGTACTTCCCGCTGGACCAGGTCCTAGAGAAGGGCGTCTTCGCCGCCGCTGAGCGCCTTTACGGCATCACCGTCGTCCCGCGCGAGGACCTGCAGGGCTACGCCGAGGGCGTACGCGTGTGGGAAGTCTTCGACGCGGGCCAGGAGCCCGAAGCTGACCGCGACAACGGCATCGGCTTGTTCGTCACCGACTACTTCGGGCGCCCCACCAAGCGCGGCGGCGCCTGGATGAGCGAGTTCGTTGGCCAGTCTGGGTTGTTGGGCCGCAAGCCGGTCATCGTCAATGTCATGGGCATCACCAAGCCTGCCGACGGCTCCCAGCCGCTGCTGAGCCTCGACGAGCTGCACACCGTCTTCCACGAGTTCGGCCACGCTTTGCACGGGCTGCTTTCCGACGTCCGCTACCCCACCTTCGCCGGCACCAACGTCCCGCGCGATTGGGTGGAGTTCCCCTCGCAGATCAACGAGAACTGGGCATTAGAGCCGGCACTGGTGAAGCGTTACGCGCGCCATGTTGATACCGGCAAGGTTATCTCCGACGAGATGCTCGCAGCAGTCACGGCTGCCAGCGAGTTCGGTCAGGGATTCGGCACGGTGGAGTACTTGGCGGCGTCGATTGTGGACTTGGCGTGGCACTCGCTCTCACACGAGGAAGCTGCCCAGCTCACGGCCGCGGACATCGAACAGTTTGAAAAGGACGCGCTGACCAAGGCCGGGCTGAACAACCCGCTCATCGCGCCGCGTTACCGCTCGACGTACTTCAATCACATCTTCGCCGGCGGTTACTCCGCGGGCTACTACTCCTACCTGTGGGCTGAGGTCCTCGACGCCGACGGCTTCTCCTGGTTCAAGGAAGTCGGCGCGGCAGACTCGGCCGACGGGGACGATGCTAAAGCCCGCGCAGCTGGCCAAAAGTTCCGCGAACTCATCCTGTCTAAGGGCGCCTCGCGCGATTTCACCGAGGTCTACCGCGAGCTGCGGGGACGCGACAAGGACGTGCAGCCCTTGCTGCGCCGCCGCGGTTTGTTGGGCTCTTAACTAGCCAGCTAGCTTGCGAATGTGGATAACTTGCGGCGAGCTCCTGAGTTATCCACAAATTTGGCCTCTCGCGAAAACTGACTATTGAAGCGGGCTTGACCGCGCTTTAGCGTTGAGGTCATGAGATTACAGTCCTTCTTCGCCGCACTCGGCCGGGCCATTGACCTGGTGGCCGAGTGCGCGGGCATGTCTGAATCCGATCTGTTGGCATTAGGAGCCGCGCCTGCCGACGCCGCCGAGCTTCTCGCCCTCCATCACTCCTACTTCGGGCCCACGCACTCCACCAAGAAGCAGCGCACGGCGGTAGCAGCGGCGCGCAGCCGCGGCCATGGGCTGGTTACGCTGCGGCAAATTGAGTCCTTCGTGGCCAAGGTTCGCGACCACAACAAGGCCTGGGACCTGCGCGTGGAACTGTGCCAGACCAGCGCCGAGCTGGTGGAAAAGGTTGCGCGCAAGCGCCTGCGCGAGTGGCGCAAGCCCCGCGAGTACGCCGAGCGCGCGAAGCTGACCCAGCATGGCAACGGCTTGGCCACGTTGACTGTGACGGCGGATTCTATGCAGCTAACCGACGTATTCCAGGGCATCGACCAGCAGCGTCCCGGCGAGAGCTTTCTGGAAAACCTCGACGGCAAAGGCGTGAAAACTGAGGTCATGACCATGGCGGTGCTGCAGGTCGACGACTATGCGCAGCTGCTCAAAGGAAACACGGACAAGGATGGCGAAGAGTTCATCGTGCGCATGACCAACGGTGCCACGCTGACCGGCTCGCAGCTCGTGGAGCGCGCACTGCTGGAAAAGGGCGTCATCGTGGCTGTCAGCCGCGAGCACGGACCGCTGGATGTCTTTCGCACACGCCGCTTCGCCACGGACAAGCAGCGGCTGGCACTCATGGCGGAGAGCCCATGTTGCGCGTGGAAGGACTGCCCGGTCCCATTTGAGAAGTGCCAGATTCACCACATGGTGGCCTGGGCGCGGGGCGGATCGACGAATATCCTAAATTTGGTTCCATTATGTCCGTATCACAACGGAGTCAACGACGATGACCCCTCTGCCCCGCCCATGCGCGGGCGGATGGTCCGCGTCGGCGGCAGAGTGGCATGGCAGCCGCCTTACGACGCCGCGCCCATCCCCACCAGCACATTCAACTAGCCCGCGTTGCGCAACGCAGTAGCTAGTCCATTCATCGTGACCTGAATGGTCTTCGAGACGAGGAACTGATCATCGCCGGCGCGGTAGCGGCGCAGCAACTCCAGCTGCACCGCATTGAGCGGGAGCAGGTATGGGTAGCGGCGCTTGAGCGATCGCGCTTGGCGCTGGTTCTCCGCGGTGAGGTCTGCATTGCCCGTGATGTGCAGGTAGACCTCGCGGGTGAGGGCGAATTCGTCGGCGATGAGGCCGTAGATGCGGTCGGCAACGGCTTTGTCGTCGACGAGGTCCGCGTAGAGACGAGCGAGCGAGAGCTCCGCCTTCGCCATCACCTGCGCCATATTCGACAACACCGAGCGGAAGAAAGGCCAAGTGCGATACAGCTCGCGCAGCTCCTCCCAGCGTGCCGCCTGCTCGCCGACCGGCGCCTGCTCCACCCACCGCGTCACTGCGCTGCCCACGCCGAACCAGCCCGGGATGTTGGTACGCGACTGCGACCAGGACAGCACCCACGGAATCGCGCGCAGATCCGAAATCGCAGTGGTCTGATTGCGGGCCGACGGGCGCGAGCCGAGGTTGAGGTCGCCGATTTCGTGCAGCGGCGTGGACTGGGTGAAGTACTCGATAAAGCCGGGGTCGCCGATGAGATCTTCGTAGCGTTCGCCGGACAACGCTGCGAGCTCACGCATGATTTCGTAGGCGCGCTCCGTATCGGCGATAGGCTCGGTATCCAGCAGCGATGCTTCCAGTGCGCCGGACACAAACGCCTCAAGGTGGCGACGCGCCGTCTCCGGAGCACCATACTTGGCGGAGATGACTTCGCCCTGCTCGGTGATGCGCACCGAACCCGACACCGCGCCCTTGGGTTGGGCCAGGATGGCGTCGTAAGTCGGACCACCACCGCGGCCAACCGCGCCGCCACGGCCGTGCGCCAGGCGCAGCTCGATCCCATGTTGGGTGCACAGCTCGACGAGGGAAAGTTCGGCGTCGTAAAGCGCCCAGTTCGCCTGCAGGTAGCCGCCGTCCTTGTTGGAATCGGAGTAGCCCAGCATGACCTCCTGAATGTCCCCACGCGCGCGCAGGTGCTCGCGGTAGAAAGGCACGGCCCACAGCCGCTCCAGGATGCGCGCGCCGGCCTTCAGATCATCGATGGTTTCAAAGAGCGGAACAACGTCGACCTCGCTCAGGCCCACTTCCTTGAGCAGGACCATCGGCTCCAGGATGTCCGATACCGAGCCCGTCATCGAAATGATGCAGTGCGAAACCGACTGCGGGCCAAACTTGCGCACCGCCTGCGATGCCGCACGGAAAATGCCCAGCTCTTTGGCCGTGACTTCGCTGAAGTCCTGGTCTGCGCCAGGAAACAGCAACGGGCGCGCGGTCTGCAGCTCGCGGACCAACAGCTCGACCTTCTCCGCCTCGCTCAGCGCGGCGTAATCATCGCACAGGCTTGCGGCAGCGAAGACCTCCGTGAGCACCTGCTCGAAAGACTTCGAGTTCTGGCGCATATCCAGTGAATAAAGATGGAAACCAAACGTAGTCACGGCCGAGCGGATGCGGGCCAGGCGGTCATCGGCGATGATGTCGTCGTTGAACTGGCGCAGCGAGCGATCGATGACGTCGAGGTCGCGCTGCAGCTCCTCCGGCGAAGCGTACGGGGTGAAGTCGCCCTTCGGCGCCTTCTTCTCTCCCAACGCATGCAGGTTTGCACGCACGCGATTGCGGATGCCATAAATCGCACGGCGATAAGGCTCGTCCACGCGCGACTCCCAGTCGTTGTTAGCAATCTCCGCCAACGACAGCAGCTCGGTAGAACACGAGGAATAGCGATCCGACAAAGACAGCTCGCGCTCCAACTCATCGAGCTCCGACTCGTAGTAGCGCAAAATCGTCTTCGCTGCCTTACGGGTAGCGTAGGTCAGCGTGCGCTCGTTGACGTACGGATTGCCGTCGTGGTCACCGCCGATCCAGGAGCCGGGTCGCACGACGGGGGCGTCGGGAAGCTGCAGCCCAAAGGTCTCCCGCATGCTATGGCGAATCGCGCGGTTGAGCGCCGGGACCTGCTCCAGAAGCGAAAGCTTGTAGTAGCGCAGCCCGACGTCGACCTCATCCTCCAGCGTCGGCCGGGCAATGCGGATAAGCGCCGTCTGCCACAGCAACGTCATGCGCAGGTACATCTCGCGCTCGATGGCGTCCATGTCGCCACCGCGGTGGGCGTCGATAAGCAGCTGCTTAATGCGGGTCTGGGTATCGAAGACCGTACGCCGGCGGGTCTCCGTGGGGTGCGCGGTGAGGACGGGCGCCACCTGCGCGTCGCGGATGACGGCGGCCGCATCCGCGGGGGCGACGCCCTCCTCCTTCAGCTTGGTGAAGGTCTTGCGCAAGCTCACCGGCGCCTCCACCGCCTCGTCCGCGAGGTCCTCGGCAAGGTTTGCCAAAAGTGCAAAATAGCTAAACGCGCGCGCCACGAGGTTGGCTTTATTGATGTCCAGGTCCCGGAAAACCGCCACGAGGTCCTCGGGCTTGGCGTTGCCGTGGGCTACATTGAAGGCCATCTTGCGGGTGGATTCGACCAGCTCAAAGACGTCCTCGCCCTCTTGCTGCGCGAGTACTCGGCCCAGCACTCGGCCTAGGAGGCGGATGTCTTCTCGGACTTGGTCGATGTGCGGATTTGTCACCAGATTCGTCTTTCGATGTGCTTCACAGAATTAACACGCTTAAATGTATCCCAGGTCACTATCGCGTCGGCGCTTTTCCGCTCGTTTACCCCCGTGAGGTTTCAACGTATGAAGGATTTGCTTGCGCTTTACGACGCCCAACTGCGCCGGCTATCCGGTACTAGTAGCTCCTAAACAGCAGTTGAGCCACGTTTCGTGGATGCGAGTCTCACCGTTTTCTTCCGGGTGGAAACTCAAGGCAGTGACGTGGCCTTGGCGCACACCGACGATGACGTCGCCCGCGATGGTGGCAATGACCTCAACATCCGCGCCCACGCGCGTGACGACGGGCGCTCGGATGAAGCTAGCCTCCACAGGAACGCCGTCGACGGTGACGGTGCGTTCCTCGGAGAAGCGCTGGTTGCCGAAGGCATTGCGTTTCACGGTCACATCCAGAATCTCCAGCGTCTGCTGCCCGGGCGCTGGGTTCTCCAGCTCGCGGGCGGAGTAAATCAAACCTGCGCACGTGGCGAGGACGGGGAGGCCGGAGCGGACGGCGTCGCGAAGCGGCGCAGCAAGGTCGAAGGCCCTAGCAAGACGGTCGATCGTGGAGGACTCGCCGCCCGGAAATACGATTCCGTCCAGCCCGTCCAGGTCACGCGGCAGCCGCACCCGACGCACCTGTGCGCCCAGCGAGCTCAAGATCGCCGCATGCTCCTCGACGCCGCCCTGCAGCGCCAGTACTCCAATCACCATCCGCGCTCAGCCAAGCGGTGCGGTGCCGGCACGTCCTTGACGTTGATTCCCACCATGGCCTCGCCCAGGCCGCGGGAGATCTTCGCCAGCTCGGCAGGCTGGTCGTAGAGTGTCGCGGCCTTCACGATGGCCTCCGCACGCGCAGCCGGGTTGCCGGACTTGAAAATGCCGGAGCCGACGAAGACACCCTCGGCGCCCATCTGGCGGACCAGGGCGGCGTCGGCAGGCGTAGCAACACCACCCGCAACGAACAGGACCACGGGCAGCTTGCCGGTCTCTGCCACCTCGGCTACCAGGTCGTACGGTGCCTGCAGCTCCTTGGCCGCAACGTAAAGCTCATCACGGTCCAGGTTCTGCAGGCGCGCAATTTCTCCCTTGATGGTGCGCAGGTGCTTGACGGCCTCGGAGACGTCGCCAGTACCGGCCTCGCCCTTGGAGCGAATCATCGCAGCACCCTCAGTAATGCGACGCAGCGCCTCGCCCAAGTTGGTCGCACCGCAGACGAAAGGAACATCGAAGTCCCACTTGTTGATGTGGTTGATGTAATCCGCCGGCGAAAGAACCTCGGACTCGTCGATGAAGTCCACGCCCAGCTCGCCGAGAATCTGCGCCTCAACGAAGTGGCCAATACGGGCCTTGGCCATGACGGGGATGGAGACGGCGTCGACAATGCCCTCGATGAGGTCTGGGTCGCTCATACGCGCCACGCCACCCTGCGCGCGAATGTCTGCCGGGACGCGCTCCAGCGCCATAACAGCTGCAGCTCCGGCGTCCTCGGCAATCTTTGCCTGCTCCGGCGTCACGACGTCCATAATGACGCCACCTTTAAGCATGTCTGCGAGTCCGCGCTTTACGCGAGTAGTTGCTCGCGTCGTTTCATTCTTAGAAGAAGTATTTTCAGTCATGCGGACCATCCTCACACTACGAAGTGGTCTAAATCAAGAGCCAATTCAAGCGTGTTGAATTAGACCACTTATGCTGGGACCATGTCTATACGGCTTGCCCCCTCTGATACACGCGCACTGCCCGTCCAAATCGCGGAAGCCCTGCGCACCCAGGTGACGGCGGGCATTCTGCTGCCGGGTGAACAGGTTCCTTCCACCCGCGCGCTTGCCGCGAAACTCGGCGTTTCCCGAGGCAGCGTGGTTACCGCCTACGAACAACTCACCGCCGAGGGTTACCTCACCGCCGAGGTGGGATCCGGCACCGTCGTCAATCCACGGTTGCCACATTCACAGCTGCGGGAGGTGAAGGTGGAGCGCCCGGCGCCGGCGGCGTCGACAGTCAGGCTCACGCCCGGGCTGCCGGATACCGACGGCATCCTTACCCCCGAATGGCGGGCCGCGTGGCGTGAAGCGGCCAATCATCCGCTTTCCGACGCCACCTCACTCCCCCACGAAATCGCCCACCACGTCCGGCACATGCGCGGGCTGCGGGTGGATCCGCAGCGAATCGTTGTCACGGCCGGCGCCCGCGACGGTTTGACGCTGTTGCTGCGCGCGCTCGGCGGCCACCTACGCGTGGGTGTGGAGTCGCCGGGTTACCCGAGCTTGCGGCGTATTCCCGAGGCGTTGGGCCACGAGCTGGTGGAGGTGCCTACTGACGCCGAGGGCGTTACCGTGCCCGGCCCGCTGGATGCGCTCATCGTCACGCCGAGCCACCAATACCCTTACGGGGCGTCGCTTCCCGCTGCTCGCCGGGGCGCGCTGGTGGAGTGGGCGCGCCGCGAGAACGCGTTGCTGATCGAAGATGACTTTGATTCCGAGTTGCGCTACGTAGGCCAGCCTCTGCCCGCACTGACAGCGCTGGCGCCGGAGCATACGGTGCTTTTGGGAACGTTTTCTTCGGTGATTTCGCCGTCGATTGCGTGCGGCTACCTCGTGGTTCCGGAGCGGTTGTTGCCCGCGGTCCAGGACGTCCGTGAGGTTTTCGGCCAGTCCGTGGGCTCCATCCCGCAGGCGGCATTGGCGAACTATCTAGCTAGCGGCGCACTGCGGCGGCACACCGGGCGGATGCGCCGGGCCTACAAGCGGCGCCGCGACCTCGTCCACGCCATGCTTTCCGACGCCCCCGCCACCCTCCTTCCCATCAACGGCGGCCTCCATGCAGTGTTGCTGTGCGACGAATCCGTTGTAGACCGAGCCGCCACCCGCGGGCTGACGCTGACGCCGCTTCGCGATTACTGGGGCGGCGCCACTGCTGAGAAGGGCATCGTGCTGGGATTCGGACACCTAAGCGACGTCGAGCTCACCACCGCATTGCATATCGTGCGCGACTGCCTCAGCACACCATAAGCGATGAAACGATTCTCGAGCCAGTTTGGGTAATGCTGGTATGGCTAGCTGAGGCGGACCTCGGCGAGCATCCGGCCCGTGGGCTTGGCGCTGCCGCCCATGGGTTCCTCAGTGATCATGACCTTGGTGGCATCGCCGTCGAAGGGCATCCACACATCGTCGTGCGGGTCTTGGCCGATGACGCCCGCCGACGTCACCTCACCATTGGAGGCCACGGCCCAGACTTGGGCGCCCATGCCGTCGGCGAGTGCAGGCTGGCCGTCGACCATCGCGCCAGACTTGCCCATCTCCTTCGAGGACACAATGTCTAACGTTGCACCGGAGGCATCCGCGTTGCCGGTCAGGAGGTCATCAGCAGCCATGATGGCGTGCATCTGTTCCACGCCCGCGGCTTGAATCCGCGCGTCTTCCTGCGGACGCAGCTGGACGACGCCAATTCCACCCACCACCAGCATCACTGCCGCCGCGGCAGCTGCGAAGAAGCCACGCGTACGACGACGCGGCAACTCCACCACCTCCGCTATGGGCTGCGCAATCGGCGAGGTGTGCTCGCAGGCATCGATAGCGGCGAAGACGGAGTGTTTGAGATCCTCTGGTGGGTCGACGTCGGGAAGAGCGTCGAGGAACGCCTCGAAGGACTCGTCGTCGAATTCGCGGGTGTTACTCATCGCTCCTCCTTTCCCAGTGTGGCTTTGAGTTTCTTGATTCCGTCGCGCACGCGCGTCTTCGCGGTACCCAGCGGCACTCCTGTTGATTCTGCCAGCTCAGCATGGCTCAATCCACCGAAGAAAGCCAGCAGGACTGCGGTGCGGTGAGGCTCGCCGATGGCGTCGACAGCCGCGCGCAAGCGTTGCGATTCCACGTGCTCCAGCGCTTCGGACTCGACGTCGATAAAGCGTGTTGGCTCCTCAAGATGCGCGTCCCTATCGTCGCGCTCCACGCTCGCCACGTGCGAGCGCAACCGATCTACCGCGCGCCCATGCGCCAACCGCGCAACCCATGACCGTGCATTCCCACGCTCTGGGTCGAAGTTGGCCGCCTTATTCCACGTCTCCATGAACACATCTTGAGCGACTTCTTCCGCCAGCGCCTGATTATTGAGCACGTGGAGGCAGACGCTGAAGACGGTAGGACTGAGGACGTCGTAAAGCTGCGAAAAGGCATGCCTGTCCCCTGCCGCGGTCGCAACGAGCTGGTCGTTGAGCCGGGCGATTTGTTGTGGGGACATGGTGGACACGGACGTTGAGTTTACCTCCGCCGTAGGCGCTGGCGCGGACATTTGGACTTACTTGGACATTTCTTCCGACATCATCGCACCGGATGACGGTGCCATCATCTCGGACGTCATCATCTCGTCCTTGCTTTCCTTGTTGTCGTTGCAGGCAGCGAGACCGGTTCCGGCGATGGCCAGGGCTGCGGCGGTAGCGATGAGCTTCTTCATGAGTTTTCTCCTTTTGACTGTGGGCCAGCGTTTCTGGCCCCTTCACAAAGTCATTCGGAGCGGGGCGGAAAGTGGATTGGAAAAATTTTCACCAATCCGTCCGCTGGTTCCGCTCCGAACAGATGGGTATACCCCAACAGAAAGGTTTCCCATGTTGTCAACCCTGTCCATCGGGCTTGTCGGTGGCCTAGTCACTGGTCTCTCACCATGCATCCTGCCCATCCTGCCGCTGGTTCTTGCGGTGAGCGGAAACGGCGGAAGGTCGCGACCATGGCTGGTCATCGGCGGGCTGGTAACGAGTTTTACAGCGGTGACGCTCTTTGCCACAACACTGCTCAACGCGCTGCACCTGCCCGGCGACTTAGTGTGGAAGGTGGGCATCGGGCTGCTGGTGCTCGTGGGCCTGGGCATGATGTTCCCCAAATTCCAGGAGATCCTCGAGTGGCCGTTCCTCAAGCTTCCCAAAGCAGGCGGTCTGCAAGCTAAAGCGCGCGACAAAGGCGGATTCGTAGTGGGCTTGGCGCTCGGCGTGGTCTTTGTGCCGTGTGCGGGTCCGGTGCTGGCGGCTATTTCCGTCGCCGGTGCGACAGGCACAATCGACGCCCACATCCTCATCCTCTGCCTCGCCTTCGCCGTCGGCGTGGCTATTCCGCTGATGGCATTCGCCCTCGGCGGCAACGAAGTGGGCAAACGCGTGGACTTCTTCCAAACACATCAGCGGGGCTTCCGTTTCGGCGCGGGCGTAGTGGTCATCGCCATGGCAGGTGCCATCGCCGTCGGTGCGCCGGCGTGGCTGCAGCAGAAACTGCCCTCCCCGGAGTTTGGGCAGGAGGTGTTGGCGAAAGAGGCGTCGTCAAGCAAGGCAGGACAGCAAGTACCCGAATTCCAGGGGCTGACCGGCTGGTTCAACACGGATGAGCCCGTGGACCCGCGCACGAACGGCAAGGTGACGCTCATCGATTTCTGGGCCTATGCCTGTATCAACTGCCAACGCAACAACGTGCATCTGACCAAAATATACGACCACTACAAGGACTCTGGGCTCGAAGTAGTGGGCATCCACGCCCCGGAATATTCCTTCGAGCGCGAGGCCGCCAACGTCCAGCGCGCGGCGCGGGAACAGGGAATCCACTACCCCGTTGCCCAAGACAACAACTTCGCCACCTGGCGTGCATTCGGAAACCAGTACTGGCCAGCGCACTACCTCGTTGACGCACAGGGAATCCTGCGCGAATCTCACCACGGCGAGGGCGATTACGCCGAAACCGAAAATCACATCCGCGAGCTGCTTAAAGAGCGCGACCCGAACGTCCAACTCCCCGCGCCGCTGGAATCCGCCGACCAAGCCTCCACGGAGGGCCGCAATCCAGAGACCTACCTCGGCACGGCGCGTGCGCGTTACTTCGCCAACCGCAACTACGCCCCAGGAACACACGACTTCGAGCTCGGAACGCCGGAGCGTGGCCAGTACTCCCTCGGCGGAACGTGGACGCTCGAGGACCAGCCGATTACTGCCGGCAAGGATGCGCGCCTGCGCCTGAACTACCACGCGGCGTGGGTCCAGCTGGTGGTCTCCGGCAAAGGAACCGTGACGGTGCGCCACGCAGACGGCACCACGCGTGAGTTCCCTGTGAAAGAAGACGGAACGCTCGACCTCGTTAAAGAGAACGCCCCGCAAACCGAAGTTCTCGACATCGAAGTCAGCGAAGGCGTCAAACTCTATTCCTTCACGTTTGGTTAGGCTGGGACCATGAAAGTCACCATGCTCGGCCACTCCGCAATCGCAGTCTACGCCCCTGCGGGTCGCTTTGTCATCGACCCCGGTGGATTCACGGACTCCTCGTGCTTGGATTCGGCAGATGCCGTGTTGGTTACCCACGCGCATGCGGATCACCTCGACATCGAGGCCGTGCGCGACTGTGGCCTGCCGGTATGGGGCACGCAAGAGACTGTCGACGCCGTGGGCCACGGCACTGCGGTCCGCGCGGGCGAGAGTTTCGAAGTGCTCGGGATAAAAGTCCAGGCAGTCGGCGGGTTGCACGAAGAGATTCACCCGGCGATTCCCCGCCCAGAAAACGTGGGTTTCTTCTTCGGTGGTGTTCTCCACCCTGGCGATCAATGGGTGCATGTCGAGGGCGTAGAGCTGCTCTTCCTCCCGATTTCCGCACCCTGGGTGCGTGGCGCGGATGCCGCGGACTACGCCATGTCCATCGGCGCGCGGACAGTGGTGCCGATTCATGATGCTGTGCTTAGCGACGTCGGCAAGCAGCTCACCGACGGCATGCTCCAGAAAGCTGGCATTAGCGGCTACCGGCGCCTAGCCGTTGGCGAATCGGTGGAAGCATAGAAATACTCCCCACAATCTGGTTTCTGATTTCTCAGTCCGGATTATGGAGAGCAGTTCGAGTGCGACCCTTACTCGGCGCTGGGGGCATCGGTTGTCGTGCTGGCCTTGCCTGTGAGCTGGGAGAGGTTCTCGTTGAGGTCCTTGAAGCCCTTGGGGAAGCTTCCGAGGTTATCCATGAACCCACCCATGATGTCAATCGGCAGCGGGAAGACGATGGTGGAGTTCTGGTCAGCGCCAAGCTCCAGCACGGTCTGTAGATAACGCAGCTGGAGGGCAGCAGGGGCCTTACCAAGCTCCTCGGCAGCCTCACGCAGCTCGCGGGAGGACTGAAGTTCGCCGTGTGCGGAAATGACCTTGGCGCGGCGCTCACGCTCGGCCTCGGCCTCTCGGGCAAGGGCGCGCTGCATCATCTCGGGGATTTCGACGTCCTTGATTTCGACGATGCGGGTGATGACACCCCAACGCTCGGTCTGGCCGTTGATGATGTTGGCAAGGTCCTCGTTGAGCTCTTCACGGTGTGCGAGAAGATCGTCGAGATCCGCGCGGCCCAGCAAGCTACGCAGCGTAGTTTGCGCGATTTGCGACGTCGCGACCGCATAGTTTTCTACTTCCAGCACCGCCTTCAGGGAATCGGTGACCTCGAACATGACCACGGCGTTAACGCGCACGGAGACGTTGTCCTTGGTGATGATTTCCTGCGGCGGGATGGTCAAAGTGACCACGCGCTGGTCCACGCGCTCGAGCTTATCGATGCCCGGCCACATAAAGTGCAGGCCCGGCTCCATGAGAGGACGCAAGTGACCGAAACGGAAGGCCACGCCGCGCTCGTATTGTTTGATGACTTTGAGCGAGTACATCAAGAACACGATGATGAGCGCGATAATGATACCGATGACAATCGGCCAGAATACAAGTGCTGACATTAGCTAGCTTCTTCCTTCTTACGATCCGAGCGGTAGCGGTTGGTCTTGCCGTACTTCGAACCGTAGCGGTCGATTTGGGCGGCCAACTCAGCCTCACGGTTGTCCATTTCTGGGACCACGATCCTCGGCGCATTCGACGGCGTGTTCCACAGGTGGCGCGCCAGCGGGTATACACCGAGACCGGTGATCACGAAGACGGTGGCAATCGTTATGAGAATCTCGGACGGCGAATGGTTAGTGATGAGAGAAGACAGCGGAAGCAGGTAGCCCATGGCCGCCACCGCGAGCGCGATGCCGCGGTGGAAACGACCGGAGTCAGAGTGCGGCCACGGGTCGAGCTGCCGGGTTACTTCCCTGCCGTGATGGGACACCGTGCAGGCGTCCTTGACCGGACAGGTGTTGCACACCGTGGGGTTGGCGCGGTAGCGCATGACGCGGTTTTCCGGGTCGAAGCTAGACGGCCACAGCCACTGGTCCTCAGGGCACTGCCAGGCGTCATGCTCCTCCAAGTAGCGGAAGGTGCCAGCGCGGTTAGCCATGGTGCGGTTGGCGGTTTGCTTCGCCATTGCGTCAAAACCCCACCCTACGACCAGCAAGAAAAGGCCGTAGCACACCGCCAAGAGGGTGAAGATACCTGGAGCATCCATTATGAACCTGCCTTACTTCTTGTCGGAACCATAGGTGCCGCCCCACTTGGTCTTGGAGTCAAACACCGGATCCTGAGGACCCGTGGCAGCGGAGTCACCGCGGCCGTCGTCAGGCGCCTGCTCCTCCACGAACGCACCACGCTCGTCGATGTAGCCGTAGCGGCGGCCGTCGATGCGGCCGGTGTTGTGAGCACCGTCGCGGGAATCGACGCGGCCCTTGCCACCGGACACGAGCCCCACGCTGGAGGCAGCCCCGGCCACTGGGACTTCGCCGGCGTGATCGTCGTCGTCAGGCGCAATGATGCTAAACAGCGGATCCTTCGGGTGCTCTTCGATGGTCGGGATCTCCTTGTTGAAGAGCACGCCCTTGAGCGCCATCCACAGGAACGGGATGATGCCCGCGAGGAACATGACGTCGCCAGGCATGCGCAGCCACTCCATGATGAAGTTGCCAGGCTCGGTGATGTAGCCCAGGGAACGTGCCTCGACGTAGCCGGAAGCCACGGATTCGTAGAGCTGCATAACGCCCAACGGGAGCAGGGAAATAACAACCATCCACAGCAGACCGATGTTCTGCAGCCAGAAGGACCACGCCATGGCCTTGTCGGACCACTTGTCCTTCGGGAGGAGGTAGCGCAGTGCGAAGACGGACAAACCGACAGCCAGGAAGCCGTAGACACCCATCATGGCGCCGTGTGCGTGGTTTGCGGTCAGTGCGGTACCGATCTCGTAATAGGAGACGATTGGCAGGTTAACCAGGAAGCCGAAGATGCCGGCACCCAGGAAGTTCCAGAAACCAACGGCCACGAGGAACATAACTGCCCAACGGTGCGGGAACGGACGTTCGCCAGACGCACGCTGACGGGAGCCGAGCTGCATAAAGGTCCATGCCTCGACGGTTAGCAGGGTCAGCGGGACAACCTCGGCTGCGGAGAAGAACGCGCCGAGTGCCATGTGCTCAACCGGGGTACCCGAGAAGTACAGGTGGTGCATGGTGCCTAAGACGCCACCCGTGGAGTACAGGATGATGTCGAGGAAGATAATGCCCAGAGCAATCTTTTCGCGGATGACGCCCAGCAGAACGAAGACGTACGCAACCATGACTGTGGTGAACAGCTCGAGGAAGTCCTCCACCCAGAGGTGCACAACCCAGAAGCGCCAGAACTCAGCGACGGAGATGTGAGTCTCGGAGCCGGCCAGGTTACCCACGGCGTAGAAGGCCGGGATGGCGATGCCGGCGTAGAAGAACAGCCACGGCATGTTGGACTTGTGCTCGTGCTTCAGGCGGCCGCGCAGCTGGCGGAAGATGATGCCGATCCAGACGAACATGCCCACGGTGAGCAGAATCTGGAAGAAGCGCGGCAGGTCAAGGAACTCCCACTGCTGCGAGAACAGGGTGCCTTCCTTGATGTAGCCCATGGTGGACAGCCACTCGAAGGCCATGGAGCCAAAGACCACGAAGGCGATGGCGCCGAGCAGGAACCAGACCAACCAATGCTGGCCCTTGGGCTCCTTCTTGCCCACGAAGGAGGCGAGGAAGATACCGGCTGCGAGGAGGCCACCTGCGGTCCACAGCAGGGACAGCTGGAGGTGCCAGGTACGCGAGACGTTGTACGGCAGTATCTCCTGCAACGGAATGCCGAAGAAGCCAGTCAACTCCGTGCGGTAGTGCTGCGAAGCGGCACCCAAGAGAGCCTGGATGAGGAAGAGCAAAGCGATGACGAGGACGAACCACGCCACGACCTTCTGGGACTTGGTCAAGCCGACTTCGCCCGGTTGGGTGAAGTCAAGGTTAGGAGCCTCCTCTGCGTGCCAACCGATGGACTTGGACCAGCGGCCGTAGATAGCGAAGATAAGGCCGGTACCGCCGATGAGGGCGATGAGGGAAAGCACGGACCAGACCACGAGGTCAGCGGTCGGGCCGTTGTCCACGCGCGGCTCTGCCGGCCAGTTGTTGGTGTAAGAGTAGTCGTGCCCCGGGCGCTCCGCAGCGGAAGCCCAAGAGGTCCAGCCGAAGAAGCCGACGAGGTTGTTGATCTGCTGCTTGTCCGTAATGAAATTGGAAGGCAGACCCTTCTCGTGGGAATCCTCGCCGAAGTACTTCGCGTAATACTCCTTGTTGGATTCAAACGCAGCAATCTGGTTATCGGTCCACTTCAGGACGCCAGTTGCTTCATCGTAACGGTTTGCCCGGAACTCCTGCTGGACGGCCTCTTCTGGAGTGGCGTCCTTGTCGATGAAGTCGGGGTAGCCGTTGGCGTCGTTAAGCTCGCGTGCCTTATCCAAAGACATGCGCAGGTACTCGGCGGTGTAGTCCGGACCGAGGTACGCGCCGTGGCCGAGTACGGAACCGTACTGCTGCAGGCCGCGGGTTTGATAAAGGGCCTGACCGTTAAGGATTTCATCCTTGGTCAGGATGGTCTCACCGGTGGTTTCGGAAACAATCTTTTCCGGGAGAGGCATAGAGGCGTTGTAAGTGCGGTACGCCAAGAAACCCATGACTAGAAAGCCAAAGATCATGACTAGGGCGACGCCCTGCACCCACACGCTGCTGAGCTTGAGGACCGGCTTGCGGCGATCCTCATGGCTAGTAGTGGTGGACATATATTTTCCTGTCTTCTCATTGTGCTGACACTTAACTGCGCAAGGATGCGAGTCAAGGTGGCCGGTGCCCCAAGTCAGACGGCACCCAGAACGATTATGAACGGAAAAAGTCGCATTAAATAACCGAGAAAGACCCACCATGACCCATACGCGGTCATCCTTATGGTTGATACGGAAAACGGGCGAATCTCTTTAACCATTTCCACCGACAGGAAATTTCTATATTTTTCCAAGTTAAACCGGAGAAATAAAACGCATAACCCATGGGAATTCCGTTTAGTCATAAAGCATTTTCGGACGATTGTTATTTTGGGCACAATTTGCAAGGGTTTGCAAATTTTAAGTTACCGCAGGTTGCTGGCTGAAATTTTTTACACGGCTTGTTTAATTCGGAATTTGCCGTATTATTCGAATCATGACTTTCGCAGAACATACCAAGCGCAACTGGCTCATCACCCTGTTTGCCGCCATCTTCTTCGCGGCCATTGTGTCAATGATCTTCCTCAACGACCCCCACAAAACGGTTACTGTCGCCATGGTCTTCATTGCAGCAGCACTACTTCTCTTCGGCGCCATCCTCGGCGTGTGGTACCTCATCCATAACCGCAAGAATCCACAGGCCTAGCCAAGGGATCCATAGTGGTCGGTTTATGCCAACCGCTTTGTCTGTTTTTATTCACTACTTCGCCAGCGGAAACAAGGCCAAATTCCGGCAGCCCTATACGCTTTTGTACCGCTTGGTCTAGTCTTACCTCCATGACTACCAAGTACGACAACAGCAACTTCGAAAACTGGGCACTGTCCACCCGTTCCCTGCACGTGGGTCAAGACCTCGACGGCTCGACCAACTCGCGCAACGTCCCGATTTACCAGACCACCTCTTATGTCTTCGATTCCGCAGAACATGCTGCAGCACGCTTTGCGCTTAGCGACGCCGGCCCCATCTACACGCGTCTGACCAATCCCACCGTTGACGCGCTCGAGCGTCGCCTAGCAGCTCTCGAAGGCGGCATCGCCGCCGTAGTGTTTGCCTCCGGCCAGGCTGCTGAGACCGCAGCCATCGAGGTCCTCGCTGGCGCAGGCGACCACATCGTCGCCTCCCCGCGCCTGTACGGCGGAACCTCCAGCCTGTTTACCCACACCCTCAAGCGCCTCGGCATCGAGACCACCCTGGTTGAGAACCCGGATGATCCGCAGTCCTGGCAGGCAGCTGTGCGGCCAAACACCAAAGCTTTCTACGGCGAGACCTTTGGCAACCCGATCGCCGACGTGCTCGACATCCCGGCTATCTCCGAGGTCGCACACTCCAACCAGGTGCCGCTCATCGTGGACAACACCATGGCCACCGCTGTGCTTGCTCGTCCACTGGAGCTGGGCGCTGACATCGTCGTGGCGTCGACTACCAAGTTCTACTCCGGCTCCGGCTCCGCTATCGGCGGCGCGCTTATCGACGGCGGTAAGTTCGACTGGACCGTCGAGCGCGACGGCAAGTCCGTCTTCCCGTTCTTCACCGAGCCGGACGAGAGCTACCACGGTCTGAAGTACGCAGACCTTGGAGCCCCGGCATTCGCGCTGCGTGCCCGCGCTGGCATCATCCGCGACACCGGCGCAGCCGCTTCCCCATTCAACGCCTGGCTGACCCTGACCGGCCTGGAGACTCTCGAGCTGCGCGTCCAGCGCCACAACGAGAACGCTCAGGCAGTCGCTGAGTTCTTGGAGGACCACGACAAGGTCGCCAAGGTCAACTACGCGGGTCTGGATTCCTCCCCGTACAAGTCCGTAAAGGAGAAGCTGGGCTACAGCTACACCGGCTCGGTGCTCTCCTTCGAGATCGAGACCGGTGGCAAGGACGCCAAGGAAGTGGCGTGGAAGTTCATCGACGCCCTGAAGCTGCACTCCAACCTGGCCAACATCGGCGACACTCGCTCGCTGGTGGTCCACCCGGCAACCACCACTCACTCCCAGTCTGACGAGGCGGGCCTGCGCGCCGCTGGTATTACCCAGGCAACGGTGCGCCTGTCCGTCGGCATCGAGGATGTCAAGGACATCATCGCTGACCTCGAGCAGGCTTTCGCTGCCCTGTAACTGCGCAACAACGAAGGGAGTTTCTTCGCGTGACCACGATTCCGGAGCTCGCCCCTGAGGGCGAGCTGGACCACGTCAAGATCGGTGATTTCGCTACGGAAGCCGGAGCTTCCATTGCGGACGTCACCATCGCTTATCGACGCTGGGGCGCCTTTGCCGGCGACCCACATGGCGCAAACAATATCGTGGTCATCGAACACGCCCTGACCGGTGATTCCAACGCCGCCGACTGGTGGGGCGACCTCATCGGCCCAGGCAAGGCGCTGGATACGCAGCAGTGGTGCGTGATTGTCACCAACGCGCTCGGCAGCTGCAAGGGCTCCACTGGCCCGTGTTCCCCGCACCTAGACGGCAAGGCCTGGGGCTCGCGCTTTCCGGCGTTGTCCATCCGCGATCTCGTCGAAGCCGAGCATAAGTTCTTGCAGGAGCTGGGGTTCGAGCACGTCCACGCCGTCATCGGCGGCTCGATGGGCGGCGCCCGCACTTTGGAGTGGAGCCTGCTGCATCCGGAGTTTCTCTCCGCGGCCTGTGTCATCGCGGTGTCTGCCCGCGCTTCCGCATGGCAGATCGGCATCCAGTCCGCGCAAATCTCTGCGATTGAGCGCGATCCTTTCTGGCACGGCGGCGACTACTACGAATACAACAAGGCCCCGCGCGAGGGCCTCGCGGCGGCCCGCCGCATCGCGCACCTGACCTACCGCGGTGAGCAGGAAATCGACGAGCGCTTCGGAGTCCAAGCCCAACGCGGCGAGAACCCGCTTGGCTCATACCGCGAGCCCAACCAGCGCTTCGCCGTGAATTCCTACTTGGATTACCAGGGCGACAAGCTCACCGAGCGTTTCGACGCCGGCTCCTACGTGACGCTGACTGAGGCGCTGAACCGGCACGACGTCGGGCGCGGGCGCGGCGGCCTCAACAAGGCGCTGGCTTCCTCGACCGTGCCCACCATGGTCGTGGGCGTGGACACGGACATTCTTTACCCGTACCACCAGCAGGAACACATCTCCCGCAACATCGGCAATCTGCTGGCCATGGCCAAGGTGGTCTCCCCCATCGGCCACGATGCCTTCCTGGCTGAGTCGCGCCAGATGGACCGCATCCTGCGAAACTTCCTGGCGCTCTCCGCGCCGGACGGCCTGGATTTGGGTCCGATGTATGTGGGCGACGAGTACTACATCTAAGAACCCAGCGAATCCACGGACACCGCCAGGAACGTCATCAACGCTCCCAGGCAGGCTGTGTAGGTGGCGTCGAAACGCCGCGAGCGCACAGCGAGAACGCCGACGATGCGTGAGTCGCATGTCAGACGCACCAGCGACAGCCACAACAGCGACGCCCCCAGAATCACGGTGGCGCGGCGCCAGTGTTCAGAAATGGCAAAGACCGCAGACAGCGCTACGCCCGCGACGAAGAGCCCCACGGCAACCCACTGCACGCCGGCCGGCAAGCGCGAAGGCCGCAACTTAACGTCGTGGGGGTTATCCAGGTTGAGATCCTTCGCCCGGTGGGCAGCCCCTTTTTCGGAGGCCATTTAAGCCAGGCCCGCCAGCTTTTCTGCGCGCTCCACGATGTTGGACACCAGGAAGGCACGGGTCAGCGGGCCGACGCCGCCTGGGTTCGGGGACACGTAACCGGCTTTATCCCACACGTCGGGCGCGACGTCGCCAGCCAGCTTGCCATCCACGCGGGAGACTCCCACGTCGAGGACCGCAGCGCCTTCCTTGACCATGTCCGCGGTGAGCATGTGAGCCTTGCCCGCAGCCGCGATGATGACGTCAGCAGCCTTGGTCTCAGCAGCCAAGTCCTTGGTGCCGGTGTGGCACAAGGTCACGGTGGCATTCTCGCTGCGGCGGGTAAGCATGAGGCCAATCGGGCGACCCACGGTCACGCCACGGCCAATAACCACAACCTTGGCGCCATCGAGCTCCACTCCGAAGCGACGCAGGAGATGGATGCAGCCGTTCGGAGTACACGGCAGCGGAGCGTCCTCGTTGAGAACCAGCTTGCCCAAGTTGACCGGGTGAAGGCCGTCGGCGTCCTTCTCCGGATCAATCTTGGCCAAAATCTTGTTCTCATCCAGGTGCTTCGGCAGCGGCAGCTGCACGATGTAGCCGGTGCAGGCGTCATCGTTGTTGAGTTCGTCGATGACCTTCTCCAGCTCTTCCTGGGTGATATCCCCTGGCAAGTCCTTGCGGATGGAGTTGATGCCCAGCTGCTCGCAGTCGCGGTGCTTCATCTTCACGTAAGCGTGGGAGCCTGGATCGTCACCGACCAGCACGGTGGCCAGGCCAGGCTGGATGCCCTTGGCCTGCAGGGCGGAAACGCGAGCCTTCAGGTCCTCGAAGATCTCGTCGCGGTACAAATTGCCATCTAGTTTGGTAGCGCTCATGCAGTCCATCCTAGACTGAGCACTATGAGCCAGCTGCACATCGTCTTTGATAATCCCGTGATTCCCACCAACACCGGCAACGCCATCCGCACCGCTGCCGTCACGGGTGCCTCCCTGCATCTCATCGAGCCGCTGGGTTTCAACTTCGACGATAAGCACCTCAAACGCGCTGGCCTGGACTACCACGACCTCGCAGATCTGCAGATCCACAAGGACTTCGACGCCTGCATGGCTGCCCTGCCCGGTGCGCGCGTCTTCGCATTCACCACGCACACCGACAAGTGGTTCACCGACGTCGAGTTCCAAGAAGGCGACGTCCTCCTCTTCGGCACCGAGCCCACTGGCCTGCCACCGGAGCACGTCAATCACCCGCGCATCACCGAGCAGGTTCGCATCCCTATGGTCCCGGCGCGCCGCTCGATGAACCTGTCCAACGCGGCCTCCACCGCCGTATACGAGGCTTGGCGCCAACTGGGTTTCAAGGGCGCGGTCTAGTCTCACCGATCTCATCACGGCAATTGAGGCTGCCGCGCACAACGTGCTCGGTTTTGCGCAGGCAGGCATGGAGTTGGCGCAGCGCCCTGTGGTGCCTCTGCTTGTCGACGTCGTTAAGCGGAATTGCTCCCTTTAAGCAGAAGCTGCGCCAGATCGGCAGCTGGGAAAACGCACTGGGATAAAGTTCACAAAGTGTGGACAACCTAATATTCGGCAAGGGTAACTTTAAAAGTGATTCGAAAGGACTCTTTGTCATGTTGCCTTTGCGTTTGAGCTCAGGCGAGTCGACCACTCACTCATCGGCTTACTCCCTGCCTGTTGGCAGCACTGTTACCCTCCGCCCCGAATGCCTCGACTGTGTGCAGAACCCAGCGATGGCGCGCCGCTTCTGCGAGCTCGGGATCCGGCCGGGCGCGTGCCTGACTCTGGGCGCGCACGTGGCGGGCGGGGCACGCATCGTAACTGTTGATACCTGCCGCTACGCCATCGACCGGCAGACGTTGCAATCCATCGGGGTCTAGTAATGAGCTCCACTTCCCCTAGCTGCCACGGAAATCCTGGCGGGGCGCTGGCTCCCGCGGGCGCAGCCATCATCGCGATGGTGGGCGCTCCCAACTCCGGCAAGTCCACGCTTTTCAACGCGCTAACCGGCGCCAAGGTGTAGACCGGCAACTGGCCGGGCACCTCGGTGGAGGTCAGCCGCGGCGCCTGGAACATTGCGCATTCGTGTTGCCCGGCCGAGGTTGCCGATCTCATTGACTTCCCCGGCACCTACTCGCTGGATCCGCTCAGCCCGGATGAGGCGCTGACCCGCGCCATGCTTTACGACGCCGCCCCTGCCGAGCGCCCCGATCACGTTATCGTGGTGGTCGACGCGACTGCGGTTGCGCGCGGGCTCAACTTGGCTTTCCAGCTCGCGGAACTTCCCTACCGGCTCAGCATCGCGCTGACCAAGCTGGACGTAGCACAAGACCAGCGCTTGCGGGTCGATGCCGATGCGCTCGCGAGGGCCACGGGAATCCCGGTCGTCTGCGTTGATGGCCGCCGGCGGGAAGGCCTGGAACGCCTGCGTGAGACGGTGCAGGTTTCCCTCACTGAGGAGCCACAGGTCCTGCGCGAGGACGCCAGCATCGACGCCCGCTTTGCGGATCTCGACGCCGCTACCAAAGCAGCGGTGCACACCGAGTCGCAGCCGGTCACGCGTTCGCAGCGCCTAGATGCGGTAGCGCTGCACCCGGTAGCCGGCCCGTTGCTTTTCCTCGCGGTGATGTGGCTGGTCTTCCAGATAACCACCACGGTGGCCGCTCCTCTGCAGGACGGCTTGGAGGCGCTGGTCTCAGGACCCATCTCTGACGCAGCACGCCACCTTCTGAAGGCAGTCGGCCTTCACCATCCGCTGGTCGAGGGCCTTATAGTCGATGGCCTCATCGGCGGCGTCGGCATGGTGCTCACCTTTGCGCCGCTCATGGCCTTGATGTTCCTGTGCCTCGCCGTCCTTGAAGACTCTGGATACATGGCGCGTGCCGCGGTGGTCACCGACCGCCTCATGCGTGCCATTGGCCTTCCAGGCAAGGCGTTTATCCCCATTGTGGTGGGCTTTGGCTGCAATGTGCCAGCCATTGCGGCCACGCGTGTTCTGGGCTCGCCCCGCCATCGCATCATGACTTCTTTGCTCATCCCGTTCACGTCGTGCTCGGCGCGCCTCGTGGTCTTTGTGATGCTGGCGCAGACTTTCTTCCCAGCCCACGCCGGCAGCGTGGTCTTTGCCTTGTACGTGGTCTCCATCGCTCTGCTCGTGTTGGTGGGCTTAGCACTGCGCAAGACGCTATGGCGTGCGGTTCCCCAGGATCCCCTGGTCATCGACCTGCCCACCTACCAACTGCCCACGGTGCGCCTGGCGTTATCCGTGATGTGGACGCGCCTGAAGGGCTTCCTCCACACGGCGGGCGGCATCATCGTATCCACGGTCGTGGTCATCTGGTTGCTCATGGCCATCCCGGTGGGTGCCGCGACCTCCGTCGATGGCGGCTACACCACCCCGGCCCCGCAGGAGTCTGCTTATGGCGCGGTCTCGCGCACCATCGCTCCGGTCTTCGCGTCGGCGGGCTTCGACTCTTGGTCGCTGGCCGGCCCACTGGTCACCGGTTTCGTGGCCAAGGAGGCACTCATCTCCACGTGGTCGCAGACCTACGCGGTCAAGGACGTCACCGACGCCACCCCCGAGGAACAGGCCGCAAGCTCGCTCAGCGATCACGTGCGCGCCGACTTCGCGGCGGCCTCCGGCGGCCACACCAACGCGGCAGTGTGGGCCTACATGCTTTTCCTGCTGGCTTATACCCCCTGCGTGGCCACTCTGGCTGCGCAAAAGCGCGAAATCGGATGGCGTTGGACGCTCTTCGGCTTCGCAGTTCAGCTCACCACGGCGTGGGTCTTGGCTGTCGTGGTCTTCCAATTGTTGAGGTTGCTGTGAACTCCCCCATCGAAGCAGTCCGCTCAACCATCGCGGCAGGAATCACCACCCGAGCCGGAGTCGCCAAAGCCACGGGCTTAGAAATCGGCACGGTCAACCTGGTGATGTCGCACCTTCTTGCCACCGGCGAGCTCAGTGCCGAAACGCTCAGCACCTGCCCCACCACGGCCTGCGGCTCCTGCGCAGCCTCCGCGCTGTGCGGCGCCCCGCGCAAGACCGGCGCCCCAGTGTTGCTTACTCTGCGTCGGCCGAGTCACCCGGCTCCGGCGAAAGCATCCTAGCCTCCTGCGCCATGCTCGGCAGCTGGCGCTTGCGCAGGCGTTCGAGGAGATCGGCGGCGTCGGCAAGCGCTAGCTGGCGTCCTGCCATCGCCACCGGCCCGCGGACCAAGTCGAAGTTGATGTTGCGCACGCCCAAAAGCTGGTTGAGCGGGCCCGCCTTAACCGTGAGCTCCTGGATGTGCGGGGTGCCCACGACCATCACCCGGCGCGCCAGGCGCCCGGCATGCACGACCGCCACCTCGGTGCCCACCAGCGTGACCGCCTGCTGACGCAAGTCCACAGGCGATGCCAACCAAGCCCTGCCAGGTGAAACGTACGTGGGGCGCGTGTGCCCCTCAGGGCGGGCAAATTCCTCAATCTGCGCGGCGTCGAGATCGGAGACCAGCTCCAAGAGCGCGAGTGCCTGGTCGCGCGTACCCACCGGGAGGATACGCGTGGAACCCGACTGCTTGCCGCCGGCCTTCGCGCCATAGCCCGCGACGGAGACCTGAACCTCGTACCAGCCAAACATGCGCCACAGCAGCGGCTGCGTCACGCGCACCGCATGGATGCGGGAGCGGCGGATGGTCTGCCGGCGGCGATCGGCTAGGCCATATGCAATATTGAGCACCTCATCCTGCGCGTCATAGCGGGAGTTAAAGCGCCACGACGTATCAATGAGATTCCAGATGTTCGGCACAAATCCCACCACGATGGGCAGCGCCGCCGCGCGGAAGAAGGGCAAGATGACGAGGATCGTCATGACCACGAGGGCGATAAGCGTGGGCAGGCGCAGCGCCTCCGCCGCGAGGGTACGGCTCACGGGAATCTCCGGGATGAGGTCGTCACCGGCCGGGTCGGGTTCCACGGTTGCCGAGGCGTTTCCTGCTGCCGGGCGATGCACGTGCACGAGCAGCTCTTGGCGCAGCTGCTCGGCTTCCGCCTTACGCAGGAAGGAAATCTCGATGACCGACGCAGTGCCGCCTGCGGTTTCCACGCGCACCGCCGCCAGACCAAAGATGCGCGCGATGACCGTCTCCACCACGTCCACGGCCTGAATGCGGTCATAGCGAGCAGAGCGGAAGGACGAGGAAATCACGCCATGGCGCAACGCCACCTCATCAGGGCCGAGCTTATAGCCCAGCTTGCGCCACCAGATGGCGGAGACATACCAAATGCCCAGGCAAACTACGATGAAGCCGCCGAGCCCCGCGAGCGTTCCAAGGCCGATGTCACTCCAGTGCCCGCCACGTAGGTAGGCCGCGATGTCGGAGAGCATCTCCAAGTTGAAGTTGAGCACGAAAATGGCCAGAAACGCGAAGATAACCGACCAAAAGCGCAGCAACGGGGTCAGGCGGTGGACGCGGCGAAAACCTTCTGCGTCCGCGGACGCGCGGTCCTTGCGCAGACGATGCCGGCCGCTCATAGTCCGCTCATCCGTTCGCGTGCCTTGACGGCAAGCCGCTCGCGCAACGCATCCGCGTCTTCTGCAACGAGACCCGCGATTCGCGCATCTGAGCTTGCCGACGCCGTGTGAATCTCCACGCGCTTCAATCCCAACGCCCGCTCGATGGGTCCGGCGGAAACGTCCACAAACTGGATGCGGCCGAAGGGGACGATGGTCAGGCGGTACCACAGTTTGCCGCGGGTGATGACTAGCTCATCGTCGGTTTCCTTCCACCCCATGTTGCGCACCTGTGCGGGGATGAGCCAGAGCAAGTAGACGAACCACACTACCCAGGCTCCGGCGAACCAGTACCAAAATGAGCTGGCGAAGTACCCCGCAACCGCGAAAGCGATAGCAAAGACTGCCGACCAGCTCAGGTGGTGAATATAGCGAGCTGTGGTCAGCTTCCGGGAGACCGGATGCATGTCTGGGGAAAGCGCGGAGTGCATGCCGCCTATGCTAACAAAGCCCTCAGACTCCTTGACAAAGTGTTGTGTTTATACAGCACTTTGGTTTATGTCCCCAAAGAAAAAGCCGTCTTCCCCAATTTTCAATCGAGTTCGGTTGCTCCGGGTCGAGAGGGACATGTCGCGCGCCCAGCTTGCCGACGCCGTCGGGGTCAACCCCCAAAGCATCGGTGCTCTTGAGCGTGGCGATCACTCTCCCAGCCTCGACCTCGCGTTCAGCATCTGCGAAGTATTCGACCTCCCCGTCGAAGCCGTCTTCTCGCGCACCGAATTCCAGCCGCTATCCACCGAGATCTACCGAAAGGACTAGGCCATGACGTCCACCGCCACCAAAGCTCGCGTCACAAAGCGCAACCGCCTCATACGCCTCGCCGACGTCGGGCTTGCAATCATCGTCGTATCCATCCCGCTGCAGTTCTGGGACGATTTCACGTCCTTCATGCTGGCCTGCTTGGGTACCTGTGTAACCGGCTTCGGCGTGTCCAAGCTGCGCAAGACTATCGACTCCGCCGACTTACCCACTATCGAACTCGACGAGTACATGCTGCAACTTCATGTAGAGGCCCACGAAGATGGACTTAAGCTCGCCTTGTTTTCTTCCATGTTCATGTTCATGGCCTGCGGCGCTATTGCTCTCGGAACCCGGTTCGTCGACTCCATGGACGGAATCTTCGTGGCCAGCTTGTTCTTCAAGCTGATCATGCTGCAAATGCTGTGGGTTCCATTCACCGTGGCCAGGTCTCTGGCAGGCAAATTCAACCGCGACGAACTAATTTCTAAGGATTAATCATGCCTATCCGCACCAAGTACTTCTATTCCAGCTTCGTCGGACTGCTCATTGCACTCGCCGCTATAGCAGTCAACCCCTTCTACAACGTCATTGCGATGTTCTTGTGGGCCGGCGGCCTTGCCTGGCTCGTCATCTGCCTGGGGCGACTTCAAGTTCTAATCGGAAAAGACAATATGGACCCAGCCTTTGCAGACGAATATCAGCGCAGCCGCATCGATCGCGCGCGCAGCAACGTCTTCAAGTACACGTACTTCGCCCTCGGCAGTTTAATGGTGCTGATGCTCTGCCTGCCGTTGCTCGACCTAGTTGGACAAGACGTTCCATGGCCGGAAATCGTGCGCTGCCTAGGCATGCTTGCCGGCGTATTGATGTTCGGGGCATCGCTGACTCTGCTCGGCACGATCGCCCTTGGCATGGACGCCGACGATCGTGCCGAACTCGCAGATTCCTAAACCCCTTTTTAGGTATCCTGCTCCCAGCCGTCGACAACTTCCTGCTTGGAGATGTACTCGCTGGCTTCGTAGTCATAAGGGATAGGCTCGCCCTCTTCGTCGGTACGCACGTACCACTCGGTGGCTTCCTCCGAGGTGGAGTCGAACTCCGCGCCGGTGGAGTACTCGGAGTTGCGCTCGGTTTGTTCGACCGATAGAGCAGAGTCGTCACCGTGCTCGCGAACGCCCTGCACCACGGCGTTGGCAAGCGCTTGCTCCTCAAAGTGGTAGCGAATAACCGCCGGGTCAAAAGACAAATCCCACCTCAACGCCACGGCCGATCTGCAAAGCACCAATGCCAAGCGACGCCGCGGTGCCGAACAGCGTCGCGATAATCGCCAAGCCATCGATAATGAGCGCAGGCACGGAATCCGCCTGCACTTAGAAAAGGCCAGGTAGAGCAGGAAGAAAAGCAGGCCCACTGCCAGCGTGGTAAAAATCCAGCGCGGGGTGAATGTTGTGCGGGTAGACAGTACCTTTCAGGATGCGCCGCGCTGTGCGGTTTCTTCGCTCTTCCATTCCCGTCCACGATAAACACACAACGAGTGTTTATGCGGCCTAACGGAAATCACGCGAGCCGCGGGAGAGCCACTCACCCATGGCAAGCGGCTCCAGCTTGTCTGCCACCACGTTGACCGCGCCCGTGGCATTTTGCACGATGCCACGAATAACCAGCGCTTTAGACGTCCTGGCCACGGTCTTGTTGAGCTGCCACAGCCCCGGCGAGACCATCACGTTCATCAAGCCGGTCTCATCCTCCAAGCCCAAAAAGATGACGCCGGCGGCAGTCTGCGGACGCTGCCTATGCGTCACAATCCCGGCGATACGCACGCGCGTTCCATCCGGAACGTGGCGCAGGTCGGAGGCGGTGCACACGTGGGCGTCGTTAAGCGCGGCGCGCACGAGCTCCATCGGCTGTTTGTCATGGGTAACGCCAGTACTGGCGACGTCGGAAGCCATCAGCTCAAAAGCGCTCATCCCGGGCAGGCTCGGCGCAGAAATAGCCGAAAGTCCCGGCAACATGCCGGCACGCTCCGTCGCCGCAACGCCCGCCTGCCACAACGCCTGACGGCGCGAAAGCCCGAAACAATCCAACGCCCCCGCACAGGCCAATGCCTCCACGTGCTCCACGCTGAGATCCGCACGCCGCGCCAGGTCCGCAATATCCGCAAAAGGCGCCTGCGCGCATGCATCCTCGATACGCTGCGCAGCCTTCTCCCCCAACCCCTTGATGAGGTTAAGGCCCAGCCGGATCGCCACCTCGCCGCTGTCTTGGACCACCGCACGCGCCTGACACCCCGAAGCATTCACGTCCAGCGGAAGAACTTCCACTCCGTGCCGCCGCGCATCCTGAATGAGCGATTGCGGCGAATAAAAGCCCATCGGCTGCGCCCGCAACAATCCCACGCAGAACTGCGCCGGATAGTGATACTTCATCCACGCCGAGAAGTAGACCAACGAGGCAAAAGACTGCGAGTGCGACTCCGGGAAGCCATAGGCTGCAAAGGCCACAATCTTGTTCCACAGTTTGTCCGCGGTCTCGCCCACAATCCCATTGGTCTGCGCCAGCCCGTCGTAGAAGCGCTGCCGAATCGCCGCCATCCGCGCAGGCGATCGCTTCGAGCCCATCGCACGCCGCAAATCGTCGGCCTCCGCGCCGGAAAAGCCCGCGGCGTCGACGGCAATCTGCATCAGCTGCTCCTGAAACAGCGGAATGCCCAGCGTCTTGCCCAGGGACTTCTCCAGCACCGGATGGTCATAGGTCACCGCCTCCTTACCGTCGCGCCGGCGCAGATAAGGATGCACCGAACCACCCTGAATCGGGCCGGGACGAATGAGCGCAACCTCCACCACCAAGTCGAAGAACTTCTGCGGGCGCAAACGCGGCAGCGTGGACAGCTGCGCGCGCGACTCCACCTGGAACACCCCCACCGCGTCGGCGCGGCACAGCATGTCGTAGACCTCTTTTTCCGCCAGGTACAGCTCCCACAGATTCACCTTGTGCCCAGTGGTCTCCTCCACCAAGTCCTGCATGTGGTGCAGCGCCTCGAGCATGCCCAGCCCCAGTAGATCGAACTTCACCAGCCCGGCCGCCGCGCAATCATCCTTGTCCCACTGCAACACCGAACGCTTTTCCATCCGTGCCCACTCCATCGGCACCACATCCGCGATGGGGCGGTCGCACAACACCATGCCGCCCGAGTGAATGCCCAGATGGCGCGGTTGCCCGAGGAATTGTTCCGCCAGCTTGACGACGTCCCCCGGCGGCTCCGAAAGCCCCTTCGACCAGGAATCCGCGGAGCCCTGTGGGTAGCCGAGGGCACGAGCGGCGTCGCGAGTCGCGCCCTTGCGGCGATACGTGATGACGTTGGCCACCTGCGCAGCCCGCTCACGCCCATGCTTTTCGTAGACGTACTGGATAACCTCCTCGCGGCGACCGGACTCGATGTCAATGTCGATGTCCGGCGGGCCGTCGCGGTCAGGAGAAAGGAAACGCTCAAAAAGAAGGCCCGCGGAAATCGGTTCCGCGTTGGTAATGCCCAAAGCAAAACACACCGCAGAGTTCGCCGCCGAGCCGCGGCCCTGACACAGGATGTTGGAGCGCTTACAGAAATCCACTAGGTCGCACACGATGAGGAAGTAGCCGGGGAATGTCAGCTGTTCGATAACCCCTAGCTCATAGGCGATCTGCTTCCATGCCCGCTGCTGCACGTCAGCGGGCCGGGAGGCATAACGCTCCTCGGCGCGCACCCAGGTCAGGTGTTCCAGCCAGGTCATCTCCGTGTACCCGTCGGGCACCTCGAAGTCCGGCAGGTTGGGCGCCAACGCGTCCCAGGTAAAACTGCATTCGTTTAAAACAGCGACCGTCTCCGCGATAAGCTCCGGCCGGTCCGGGAAAAGCTGCGCCATCTGCTCACCCGAGCGCAGCCAGCCGGCGCCCATGGGGTGGGCGTCGGGAGCCGCCTGCTCGAGGGACTGCCGCCTGGCCAACGCCTGCTTGGCACCAGCCAGCCTGGCCTGCTGCCGGGTGGCCGCTGCGGGACGAGCGGTTGCGATGGCCCGGAGGCCGTTGTATCGATCGAGCGCAGCATAGTGATCCGCGTCCTCAGGAGTCATAGTGCACGCATATTCGAGGACTATGCTGTCTATTTTTATTCTTTCGAGCAAGTGGTCGATTTTATCCAGCCACTCCCACCCCACCAGAAAAAAGCAATGATCCTGTAGCCGCTCAGTAATCTCCCCCAAAGGCGGGTACGCCACTTCGCCCTTTACCCCCGCATCCATACGGGCCCGTGCGATCAAACGTGAAAGCCGGCGGTACCCCTCGGGTGTGCGAGCAAGGACGGTCAGGGGGGCGCCGGAAAGCGAAAGCTCCGCACCGAACACCGCAGGTAGCCCCACTTTGGCTGCGGCCTCAGCGAATTTCATGAGGCCGTAGAATCCGTCCTTGTCCACCAGCGCAAGGCCACACAGGCCCAGCTCCACCGCCCGCGCCACCAGCTCCTCTGGTTCCGAAGCGCCGTCCAAAAAGCTATAGGACGACACGGCATGCAGCTCCGCAAACGCCACTGACGACGCCGCGCGCTCCGGCGAATCCACAGGGGAACCCACATGATCCACGGGCACGGGAGTGGGCGTAGGACGTCCAGAAAGAATCCTTTCCACCCGTGACCAGGGTAGCGCCGCCCCACCGTTGAACCTCATGGAAAAACAATATGATCGAAATTATGTTCTAGTCAATTTACGTGCACGCTACATCCAATATAGACAAAGCGGTTCAATCCCTGTTAGGTTTCTTTCATTCAAATCTATTTCAATCGAAGGGATTCCTCCTATCATGCGTATCCGTCGCGTTCTTGCAGCTTCCTCCGCAGCAGTTATCGCAGCCACCAGCCTCGTGGCTTGCTCCTCCGATTCCTCCGACTCCGCTTCCGGCGAGTCTGACGGCCCAATCGTCATCGGCACTACCGACGCCGCCAAGAAGGCATGGTCTGCTTTCGAGGACGAGGCTGAGAAGCAGGGTCTCGAGATCGAGGTCAAGAACTTCTCCGACTACAACACCCCGAACCAGGCCCTGAACCAGGGCGAGCTGGACACCAACAACTTCCAGCACCTGAAGTTCCTTGCTGAGTTCAACAAGGGCAACGGCACCGACCTCGTTCCGATCGTCGCAACCGAGATCGTTCCGCTGGCTCTGTTCTGGAAGGACCACAAATCCCTCGACGGCATCGAGGGCCAGGAAGTCGCCATCCCGAACGACTCCACCAACCAGGGCCGCGCCATCAACGTGCTGGTCCAGGCCAAGCTCGTCACACTGAAGAAGGAAGGCCTCATCACCCCGGGTCTGCCGGACATCGACGAGGCTAAGTCCAAGGTCAAGGTTGTGCCTGTCGACGCCGCCCAGACCCCAACCGCTTACGGCGAGGGCAAGCCGGCCATCATCAACAACTCCTTCCTCGACCGCGCAGGTATCGACCCGACCACCTCCGTGTTCCAGGATGACCCGAACTCCCCAGAAGCTGAGCCTTACATCAACGCATTCGTCGTTCGCACTGAGGATGCTAACAACGAGCAGATCAAGAAGGTCGCTGAAATCTGGCACACCAAGGCTGTCCAGGACGCAGTTGCTGAGGACTCCAAGGGCACCTCCGTTCCCGTTGAGAAGTCCGCAGAAGAGCTGAAAGAAATCCTCGACCGCCTGGAAAAGACCACTTCCAAGTAGCCATCTCAGCCTTCCCCGGAACACCACAGCGTGTCCGGGGTTTCGGCCGTCAACCGTCACATCGATTTGAAGGAAACACCTCACGTGACACAGCAATCAGGGGCCAAGCAAGGTACCCGCATTGAGTTTCGAAACATCACCAAAGTTTTCAAGAACAAGAAGACCGAAACAAAGGCGCTTGACAGCGTTTCCCTGACCGTCGAGCCCGGCGAGATCGTCGGCATCATCGGTTTCTCCGGCGCCGGTAAGTCCACGTTGGTCCGCATGATCAACGGCCTGGACAAGCCGACCTCCGGCCAGCTGCTGCTAGACGGCACCGACATCGTGGGCATGCCAGAGCCCACGCTGCGCGGCATTCGCCGCAACATCGGCATGATCTTCCAGCAGTTCAACCTGATGTCTTCGCGTACCGCTGCGGGCAACATTGAGTACCCACTGCGTCTGGCAGGTGTTCCAAAGGAGGAGCGCAAGCGCCGCGTCGAGGAGCTCCTGCAGTTCGTCGGCCTGGGCGACAAGGGCTCGAACTACCCGGAGCAGCTCTCCGGCGGTCAGAAGCAGCGCGTGGGCATCGCTCGTGCGCTGGCTACCAACCCGTCCCTGCTGCTTGCCGACGAAGCCACCTCCGCGCTCGACCCCACCACCACCCACGAGGTGCTGGAACTGCTGCGTAAGGTCAACCGCGACCTTGGCATCACCATCGTCGTGATTACCCACGAGATGGAGGTCGTCCGCTCCATCGCCGACAAGGTCGCCGTGATGGAAAACGGCCGCATCATCGAGGCCGGTAGCGTATACGAGGTCTTCTCCAACCCGCGCACCGAGGTCGCGTCCAAGTTCGTGGCAACCTCCCTGCGCAATACCCCGGACCTCGTCGAGGCAGATGACCTGCTCGCGCATGAGGGCCGCTTGTTCACCATCAATCTGACCGAGAACTCCGGCTTCTTCGCCGCTTCTGCTCGCCTGGCCGAACAAGGCGTATCTATTGCGGTCGTTCACGGCGGCATTACGACGCTGCAGAAGCACTCCTTCGGCAAGCTGACGGTCCGCCTCAACGGCAACCCGGCCGCCATCGAGGAGTTCTACAACACCTTGCAACAGACCACCGAGATTGAGGAGATTTCCCGATGAACGTGACCTACCAAGCTGCCGCTGACTGGGATCGCTTGGGCGATACCCTCGTCGAGGCCGTCCAAGACACCCTCATCATGGTCTCAACGACCCTGGTGGTCGCAGGCCTCCTCGGCCTCGTGCTGGGTGTGCTGCTCTTTACCACCCGCCCGGGTGGCATCCTGCAGAACAAGGTTGTCTACTTCATCATCAACATCCTGGTGAACTTCGTCCGCCCGATTCCGTTCATCATCCTGCTGGCCTTCGCGCAGCCGCTAACCGTGGCGGTCCTTGGCGGTTCCATCGGCCGCGAGCCGGCGACCTTCGTCATGGTCATCGCAGCCACCTTCGCCGTGGCCCGCATCGTGGAGCAGAACCTGGTCGCCATCGACCCCGGCGTTATTGAAGCAGCCCGCGCGATGGGCGCTTCCCCGTGGAAGATCATCACCTCGGTCATCATCCCGGAGGCCCTCGGCCCGCTGGTTCTGGGCTACACCTTCCTGTTCATCGGCATTGTCGACATGTCCGCGATGGCCGGCTACGTCGGAGGCGGCGGCTTGGGTGACTTTGCCATCGTCTACGGCTACCGCGCCTTCGAGTGGGAAGTCACCGTGGTGGCAACGCTCATCATCATCGTGCTGGTCCAGGCCGCACAGTTCTTCGGCAACTGGCTCTCGGCCAAGATTATGCGCCGCTAACGTTCCCCGCGTGCACACCCACTGCGTGCCACGCCTTCGAGGTCTTCGGTTCGTCCCCACACGAGGAGACGACGCCGGAGACCTCTTTTTCTTGCAATTCCACCCGCCACTCACGGCCGTCGGCGTGGCGCACGTGGGCGTCGTCAGCGCGCAGCTGTCCAAAACGCACGCGCTCCCCTGCCTCGATCAACCCACGCGCCACGGCCAGCTCTGCCACCTGCCCGCGCGGTCCGTACAAACCGCAGCCGCGGTTGCCCGGGTAGAAGTACTCGCCGCGCTGCGCAGCGCGCACCAGTTCACGGGCTGCCTCAATGTTGAGACGCCCAAAGGAATAGCCCCACGGCATCAGCAGAATCGACGGCGCAAAACGGTGCCCCTTCGTGTGCGAAGTCTCCCATACGACGTCTGGGAATTCGGCGGCCAGTTCCGCCGCCAGCGCGCGCCCTTTCACGGCGCAGCACACGTCACGGCGTCCATGGGTGCAGATGAGCACGAGCGGATGCTTTGCGACGTCGCCAAGCGGCGCCCCCAAATCCAGCCCCAGGATGTCCGCGGGTCCATCGAGGAGATACTCCTTGTATACGCCCTGTTCCGCCCACACCACGTAGCAGCGGTGCTGGCCGTTGATGACGCGGCCTTCCTTTCCGGGCTTGCGGATGAGCTGCAGCCCGGCGACGCCTTTGAGCTTGGCTTTGAGCTGCGCGGTGAGCTCGGGGCCGAAGGTTCCACCGTCAAGGATGTCGCGGGACCATCCGTTGGGCCATTCGAAGAGCACAAAGACGCTTTCCTTCTTCGCCGTGCCGGGGAGGGGCTCAACTTGTACGTCAGAGCAAAAAGTCATGAAGAACAGCTTACCTGTCCCATGCACCACACCAATCACAACAATGCGGTTACGATGTTCATTCTGTTCCCTCAATGGCTATGCATTTGAACGGGTTAGGCAATACTCTGTTTTTATGCCGAAAACATCCTCACTCGCGCCTGTGCTCGCCGCGCTCACCCTCGGCGCGGTTGCCTTGGCCGCGTGCTCTAGCGTTTCCGAGAATGCGGCCGCACCCACCTCTACCTTTGCCGCCACCTTGTCCGGCGATGTCAACCAAACCTCCGCGCCCGCCGGCATCACCCCGCTCGGAGAGACCAACATGGAGCGCAAAACCGAACGCCCCCAAGCTCCGTCCAAGCTCATTGTCACGGACGTCCGCGTGGGCAAGCACGACGGCTTCGAGCGCGTTGTCTTTGAATTCACTGGCGACGGCTCCCCCGGCTGGTTCATCGACTACGACGACAAACCAGCCCAGCAGGGCTCCGGTAACCCCATCACGTACAAGGGCTCTACCGCGCTGAACGTCAACATCGACGGCACGGTCTACCCCTTCGAGATGGACATGCCGGATCCGCACATCGGAACTACGGAGGGCACGAGCGAATCCGGCGGTTTCATCACGCAGGTGGTCAGCTCGGGCACGTTTGAGGGCCGCTCCCAGTTTGTCGTTGGTATGAACAAGCGCCACCCGTACTCCGTACAGGTGCTGCGCGGCCCGACCCGCTTGGTCATCGATGTCCTCGCAGCGACCTAATCTCGCTCAGCAGTAGGAGGCTTCTACGCTCCACCTGCCGGCCGCCCACACCAGCAGCCACGCGCGCTGCCCTTTATCGCCCTGCCCCACCACTTGGAGCCGGGCGATTCTTTGTTCTTTCTCTCCCCACCACAACGTATCTACCGGCCAGGGTCCTGCCCAGCCAATCACCCGATAGCGTTTTTGCCCCCAGCCCAGCGCCACGGGAGCTGAGCTCAGCAGCGCTTCGGCGGTGACGTAGACGTCGTGGGAGGAGGCGTCGATAAGCCGAATGCGTGCAGCCGGATGCGCCAGGCTCGCTGGCAGCGGCGAGGGAATCCGCCCCGGCCAACTGCCCTCCGGCGCGGGATCGCGCTGCTCACCGTAGGGAACATACGCGATGCGCTCGGCCACTCCGCGCCCGCCTGCCTCCCGCGGCTGCAACACGCGATCCACACCCAACTGCGACTGCACGCGTGCAATAACACGCTTAGCCTGTTCATCGCTTTTTGCGTGCCCCCATAGCCCAGCGCTTGCAGGGGCCGCGACCTCCACCGGCTCCAGCGCCAGCTTGGACACCCCGCCGCCGTTAGATGCGCGGGCCGAGCTCAGCCAACCGTCGAGCTGCCAGCGCACACGATCTGCCGTGGCATTTTCACTCAACGCCTCCTGCGTGCGCCAGATTCGCTCCAGCCGCTCGCCGCCCACGAACTCCGCCACGACCCGCAACCGCAGACACACCTGCCCCGCTTCCTTCAGCACGCCATGCAACCGCGCCGCCAACTGCCTCGCCGCGAAGGCTGCCGCGTCCACGCGCTCCAACGGCTCCTCGAAGACCATCTCCACAGCAAGATCCGGCCGCGCCAGCTCCGGCGCCACTCGCCTATCCGGGGCCGCACTGGCCACCGCATGACAACGCCTGCCAGCCTCGCCAAAGCGCGTAGTGACCTGCCGCAACGGCAGCTGCGCGAGCTCACCTAGGCTGCGCACGCCCAACTTCGCCAGCTGACTCACCAACTCCTCAGGGCAGGCCAACGACGTCTCCGCTGCGAGCACGGCCACCGGCTGCTGCGCCAAAAACTCCCGCGAGCCACCCACCGGGACCACGGTGCCCACCCCCTGATGCCGTGCTGCAATGAGCGCCGTAGCAATCTCATCAGCCACCCCGATGGTGGCGTCGAGGCCGGCGCGGGAGGCGGCGTCGACAAGCATGTGCATCGCCACGCCCTCGCCACCATGGAAACGCCCGGCAGCGGCCGCATCCACGATGACTAGCCCCGGGCGCAGGACCTCAATGGATGACGCCACAGCGTCGAGACCTGCAGCGATCTCCGCGAACACCGCGTCGTCCCGGTCCGCGTTAAACTCCTCCACCCGCAACTCCGGCGACACCGCCTGGGCCTGCCGCAGACGCATCCCCCGCCGCACCCCAGCCCGGCGTGCGGGCGCATCGCAGACCACGACCTTATGTTGCGCCACGATAGCCGTGCCCTGCTGCGAACTTAGCTGCCCTCCTGCACCGTCGAGAACACGCAGCGCCTGGACCGGCCAATCCGGAAACCACAACGCCGCGACCCTCATACCGCCTCCAAACGACGCCTCTGGCCACACGTCATCGTGCCTTGCTTGGCGCGCACACCTTTAGCCTCCACGCGCACGGCGATATCGATGCCGTTGATTCGCCCACTTCCGCGCCCCAGCCCGCGGAAGGTGGTGACTTCCGCATCGATTTCCGTGGCGGTTCCCGGCAGGCGCACGCCCACCGTCAACACTGCCGCCTGCCCGCCACGGATCTTCGCCAGAACGGGCCGCGCTTTCGACGGCGTGACTTCCCCAACCCCGCGGTGAATAACGACATCGAGCCCTTCCGCCAACACTCCAGTCACGGCCCAGGGATCAGCCCCTGGATCGGGTACCACAATCACCCGCGAAAGGTCCCCCTTATCGGCCACTTGTGCGAGAGACAGCTCCGGCCATCCAACGATGCCGACGTGTCCGCCCTGCGCGCTAACATGGGAGACAATCTCCACGATGAGCGAGGGACAATCAGCACAGCTCACAACCTGCCGGCGAGCTAACCCTCCGCCCGGAAGCAGCTTGGCCAGTGCAGAAGGTGCCTCAACCAGCTCTACTTCCGGCTGCACTTGAGGTGCGATAGCAGGGCTTTCCAGCTTCTGCATCTCGGCGCGCAAAGCGGCAATACGGTCCGCGCGGCTCAACGCCGAGCTACCGCTAACCATATCCGCTATGCGAACGCCTGTTTGATTCATTCCCCTATTATGAACCCTGCCCCGGACACACGCAATTACGTGTTCGAATGGTAGCGTTGACCGGCATGAACGCCCATCTCAGCGATATTCGCAACCTCAGCACTCCCATCCCCACCCCACACTGGGTTCGCCTGGGCGCATCTTTTCTCATCGGCGCGGCCGTGGCCGTCATGGTCAGCGATATCCACTTCGGCATCGCAATCGGCGCAGGCCTTATCTGTTTGATTGCCGCGTTCGCGCTTGTTTTTCTCCATCCTTATAGGGCTGAGCTGCGCGCTTACGCGGACAAGAAAAATGTGACCATGCTGCCCAACATCGGGCAGCTCGTCCCTCTGATGTTCCTATGGCTCATCGTTATGCTGGCCCCGCTGTTTTCGCTTCCAGTCTGGGGTGTGGCCGTGACGTGGCTGGTCATCGCGGGCGCTGCCTTCTTCGTATTCCCCCACGTAGACGGCACCCGCAAACTCGCCTACGCCTAGGACTCAGTCCAAATCGTGGCTCGCCGCCCAGCGCGTGAGCTGGTGGCGATTGGATTGCTGCGTCTTGCGCAAGATATTCGACGCATGCGTCTCCACCGTCTTCACCGAGATAAAGAGACGCTCGCCGATTTCGCGATACGTGTAACCGCGCGCAAGCAGCCGTAGCACCTCGAGTTCGCGCCTGGTCAGCGCGTCGACTGCCGGGTCCACGGATTCGTCCGGCGCGCCGGGCTTCGACTCGGCCAGCGCGCCGGACGCGAACGCGTCAAGCACGAATCCCGCCAGCCGCGGCGAGAAATACGCGTCGCCCTCATGCACGCGGCGCACGGCCGCTGCGAGTTCCGGACCCGAGATATTCTTCGTCACGTAGCCTCGCGCACCGGCGCGAATGAGCGCGATGACATCTTCTGCTGCATCTGAGACACTCAGCGCCAAGTACACCGGCCCTGGCGCCTCGCGCAGCACCGCCAGCCCGCCACCGTCCGGCATGTGCACGTCGAGCAGCACCACGTCCGGCTGCGACGCAGCAATCCCCGCCACCGCCTCGGCGACGGTACCCGCGTCACCTGCAACTTCGATATCGGCAGCCTGAGCGAGCTCCGCGCGCACGCCGGCACGGAAGACGGAGTGATCATCGACGAGGAAAACGGAAACCATGGCTACAAAGCTACCGTGAGCTCCACCTCGGTGCCCTGCCCCGGCGTCGATGTCACCCGCGCGGTGCCCCCGGCGTGTTCCATGCGCCCGCGGATAGAGTCCCGAATTCCGTGCCGGTCCCCGGCCACCGTGCTCGGGTCAAAGCCCGCGCCACGGTCGCGCACAAAAATGGACAGCTCGCCGGCTAAGTTTTCCGCATACACGTCCACCGTATCGACGCCCGCGTGCTTACCGGCGTTGACCATCGCCTCCCGCGCGGCCTGCACCGCGAGCTTCGTGGGCTCGGTAAGCTCGATATCTTCGCCCACCGTCACCGGCGCAATCCGCACTGGGAACAGGTCTTCGACCTCGCCACACGCCGCGGCCAGCGCGCCAAAGACCGTCGCCGGCGCTGCCGAGGGGGCGTCGAATAGCCAGGCGCGCAGCTCGCGTTCCTGCGATCGTGCGAGCCGCGCGACCTCCGCCGGATCCTCCGCGCGTTTTTGAATAAGCGCCAGGGTCTGCAGCACTGAGTCATGCAGGCGCGCCGCCATGATCGCCTGGGCTTCCGACGCCGCCTTCTCCGCGCCCTCATCCGCCACCTGGCGCCACAGCTTGAGCACGAGCGGCACCACGAGGGCGCCGAGACCGACAACGGTCAGCGCGACCGCCGCCAACGCCGGAATGAAGTCCGCGCCGCCGTCCCACCGCGCGATGGTAATGACCACGCCGGACAAGACGAGCACAATGCCCGCAGCAATGCTCAGCTTGCTCGTTATGTTCTCGAGCCCGCGGTCATAGGCCTGCCATGTCACGAGCGCACCCGCGCCGACGATGACCAGCGGCAGCAGCATGTTGGCTCCGCTGGCCAGCGCGCCGACGACCGCCGCCACGGCAATGAATACAAGCAACCAGTTAGCCCGGAAGTCGAAGCGGGAGGCGGGCGCAGGAGTATCAGCAGGCTTGGTCGCAACCCATACCCCGGCGTAGAGGAACGCGCCGAGGCCGCCCAAAGCGCACAACGCGGTCAAGGCCAGGCGTACGAACAACACGTCAACGCCCAGGTGCGCCGCCACCCCCGCGCCCACGCCCGCCACGACGCGGCCGTCCTGGGGACGTGCCAAGGTCGGGAACGCGGGCTGAGTCGCGCGCGACGCGTAGGGAGAACTCATGCCCTTAATCTTCGCACGGCTGCGCCCCGTGCGGATCGGGGTAAACCCTGAAGTTCAAAAATCAGGGCGTTCCCCGATGGTGGCTTACCTCGCAGTGCGTCACGATATAGGTATGAACACCGCGACTCTCAACCAGATGTGGGACACGCGCCCGCCCCGCATCCCGAGTAACCAGGGCGGCAATGCCATGATCGCCGGTGTCTGCGAAGGCATCGGCGTGCGCTACCAAATCGACCCAGTCCTCGTCCGCGTGGCTTTCGTTGTTACCGCGCTCGTCCTCGGCGGCGGCATCGCGCTCTACGCCCTGGCGTGGATGTGCATGCCGCTCTACGGCAAGGCCACCGCACCCGTCCAGGACCTCTTTGGCAAGGCCGACGGCCCGAAGTCCGAATCCAGCCTCGCCGTCGGGCTCATCATTCTCTTCGCCGCCACGGCCGGCTTCGGCCCACTGTTCGGCGAGAAGCAAACCCTCTCCACCGTCGTCATCTTCATCCTCGCCGCCGTAGCCTGGTACGGACTGCACCAACGCCAACCCATCCCGCCCGCCGGCCTCCTCGCGGCGCCGGTCCCCGACGCCGCCCCGGGGCCCGATATGTCCGCCTTCACCCCCGTCGAGGGCTACCCGTTTCCGCCGGGGCGCACGACCCCACCTTCCTGGGATCCCCTGGGCACGGTGCCCGAGGCCTGGGACCTGCCAGACCCCGCGCCCGCCCCCGCACCCAAGAAGAAATCCCACGAGGGTCTCATCGCGACGGTCGCCGTGAGCGCCGCTGTCATCGTGGGCATCTCATTTATATGGACAATGGCCGCGTCCGAAGACAACACGAAGAACCACGCGGGCTCGGTCACCTATACCGTGCGCGACGCCGCGGACCTGCCGGACACCTTTTCCAACGGCGTGGGATCCATGACCATCGACCTGCGCGAGCTCACGCTCGATAAGCCCCGCACGCTCACCATCGATAACGACGTGGGCAGCATCGATGTCTACCTGCCGGACAATCTGCCCATCGCGCTCGAATGCGACACCGGCATTGGTGAGAGCAACTGCGTTCCGCGCACCGATCCCGGCGCTAAGCTGACGTTAATTATCGATAACGGAATTGGCACTACTACTATTCACGAGTAATGAAAAAGAAGACTATCGCTATCACCACCGCCGCCCTCGCCGTCCTCGCTGCGGGCGGTAGTGGTGCCTACTACCTCGCCTTCGGCCCCGACGGCGTGGTGCTCACCGCCGCTGATGTCACGACCGTCGCGGCGAAGGACATCACGCAGTCCGTGCCCGCAACGGGCACCATCGCCGCGGCGCGCGAGGTCTCGCTCGCCACGACGCAAACGGGTCCCATTGTCACGCTCGACGCGAAAGTCGGCCAACGGGTCAAAGCTAACCAGGAGCTCGCCTCGTTCGACACCTCCGCCGCCGAGCGCGAGTTGCACAGCCAACGCGCGTCCCAGGCTGCAGAGGAAATCACGGCCTTCAACCAGATCGAGGCCGCGCAGCTGGAACTGGCGCACTCCCAAGACGCGCTGGATCAGGGGCTCAACGGCGAGGTAAACGCCGCGCGTGCCTCCGTCGATACCGCGCAGCGCGCCTACGACGACGCCGCGCGGGCCGTCGCCGACTCCCGCGCTGCCTCCGATCCGTCGGTCGCCGAGGCCGCCGCCGCGGTCGACACGGCCCGCGCCGGGCTGCGCACCGCGAATAACGCATCGCTACAGGCCGCGCTCGCCACGCTCGGTGCTGCTGGCGAGGGCACCGCGGATGGCGCCACCATTGCCACGTCGCTGCTCGCCTCGGTCGAGGCGGATGACGCGGTCAGCGACGCCCAGAACCGGGTTGACCACGCCGAGGAGTCCTACGCCCACGCGCTCGAGGGCGTCGACCGCGAGGTGGGATCCAAGCAGCGCGCCGCCAACGCCGCCTACGCCCAGCTTTCCGACGCCCAGCTCGCCCAGCGCGCCGCAGAGCTCGGCGCCCAACAGCAAATCGCCACGCAATCCCAGGCCGTCAACCACGCCCTCAAGTCCGCCGCGGGCGCCCGCGTCGCCGCCGAGGAAGCCAATGCGAAACTCGAGTTCGACATCTCCGGTTCTCACCTCCTCTCGCCGCTCAGCGGCGTGATCACGTCCGTCACCGCGCAGCAAGGCCGCCCCGCCGAGGGGCCGCTGCTCGCGATCGCGGATGACTCGTCCCTCCTCGTCAAGGCAACGGTCAAGGAAGCCGACATCGCGGATATAAAGGTCGGCGACCGCGTCACGTTCACCTCCCCCAGCCAGCCGCATAAGGAATACACGGGCACCGTGTCCTTCATCTCGCCCGTCTCCGCCGCGCCCGCCGAGGCCGCCGGCTCTGGGGCCTCCACGCCGGCGGGGAACGGTACCGGCGCGGGTTCGGGGAAGGCCGAGTTCCCCATCGAAGTCCGCGTGGACGGCAACCGCGAGGGCCTGCGTCTAGGTTCCACGGCAAAGGTCAAGGTCGTCACGCACGAGGACAAAGACGCGCTGACAGTTCCGCTCAGCGCGCTCATCGGTGGCGACAAAGCCGTGCTCGTCGTTTCCGACTCCGGCACCATCGAGCGCCGCGACGTGAAATTGGGCACCCGCACCGATTTCGAAGCCGCCGTCACCTCTGGCCTCCGCCGCGGCGACCGCGTGCTCACCCAGGGCGCGGCCCATGAAGGCGACGTCGGCCAGCAGGCATACCTGCCCGACGCAGCGAGCGGAGAGAAATGAGCCTCATCGACATGCGGGGCATCGTCAAGCGCTTTAACGAGGGCACCGACGCCGAAATCACCGTCCTGCCTGGCTGCGACTTCTCGATGGAACCTGGCGAGTTCGTCGCCGTCATCGGCCAGTCCGGCTCCGGCAAATCTACGCTCATGAACATCATAGGGCTGCTCGATCGCCCCACCGCGGGCACGTATTTCCTCGGCGGCGAAGACGTCTCCACCTACAACGATGACGCACTCGCCCGCCTGCGCGCCGACAAGCTCGGCTTCGTCTTCCAGAACTTCAACCTCATCGGCCGCATCACCGCGCTAGCCAACGTGGAGATGCCCATGGTCTATGCCGGCGTGCCCCGCCGCGAGCGCTCCCGCCGCGCCGCCGAGCTCCTCGACCTCGTCGGCATGTCCGAGCGCGCCAGCCACCTGCCCAACGAACTCTCCGGCGGCCAGAAGCAACGCGTCGCCATCGCCCGCGCGCTCGCCAACAACCCGGAGGTCATCCTCGCCGACGAGCCCACCGGTGCCCTTGACTCCCAGACCGGCCGCCTCGTCATGGACCTCTTCCACGAGCTCAACCGCGAGCACGGCACCTCCATCGTGTTTATCACCCACAACCCGGAGCTTGCCGCTGAGTGCTCGCGCACCGTGACCATGACGGACGGGGTGCTGAAATGAATCTCACCGAATCTTTGCGCATGGCGCTCACCTCGCTGCGCACCAACAAGATGCGCTCGCTACTCACGCTGCTGGGCGTCATCATCGGCATTGCCGCCGTCATCGCGATCCTCACCCTCGGCTCCGCGCTCAAGGGCCAGTTCACCTCTGACCTCGACAAGGTCGGCGCCAATAACTTCCAGGTCCAGGTCAAGGAGCGCACCGACGAAGGCGAGACCGACTACAACGTCGAGTCCTCCGTCGACGACCCCGACTCCCTCCTCACCCCCGAACAGCTGGAGCAGGTTCGCACGGCACTGGCGCCCGACGTCGAGGGCGTCATCATCGGCGAATACGACACGTATCCAGGCGACCTGACGCCTGAAGGGGCATCGAAAAGCTCAGCGGTGATGGTGCAACCCACCAACCCGGACTACGTGACGGCCTCGCAGTTCACTGTCCGCACCGGCCGCGCACTCACGGACGACGACATCGCGGCCGACCGTGCCGTGACCATGCTCTCTGCCGCGACCGCCACCGAGCTCTTCGGCGACGCCGACCCGGTGGGCCAGACACTGAATTTTGCTCCGCTCGACGGCACGGATCTGGAGCTCACCGTCATCGGCGTCTACGACAGCCACGCCACCGGCGCGCTCATCGGTGGCGGCGGGCCCGAACACGCGCTCGTGCCCTACCCCCTCGCTGCCCAGCTTTCCGATGCCCCTTTAGCCGGCGAGGCCTTTTCCTCCGTGTCCATCCGGGCGGCGGCCGGCACAGACAAGGCCGCGCTCGGCGCGCGGCTCCAAGCGGCCTTCGACTCGATGTACGCCGACAACGAGGACTACCGCGTCGAGGTCACCGACTTCAGCAAGGACCTCGCGAGCCTCAACCAGCTGCTCACGGCGTTGTCCGCGGCGATTGCGGCAATCGGCGGGATCTCGCTGCTCGTCGGCGGCATCGGCGTTATGAACATCATGCTGATTACCGTCACGGAGCGCACCCGCGAGATTGGCGTGCGCAAGGCGCTCGGCGCGCGGCGGCGTGACATCCGCCTGCAGTTCGTGACGGAGGCCATCATCGTGTGTCTCATCGGTGGGCTCATCGGCGTGGTGCTCGGCTCTGTGGCGGGCATGATCGGCTCGTCGCTCATGGGCTACTTCGTGTTCCCACCGCTCGGCGCGATTGTGGTCTCGCTGCTCTTCGCACTCGCCATCGGGCTCTTCTTCGGCTACTACCCCGCCGGCAAGGCGGCAAAACTCGACCCGATTGAGGCGCTGCGCTACGAGTAGCTTGGCTGCATGATTCATTTCGGCAACGACTACAACCAGACCGCCCATCCCGCCGTCCTCGACGCACGCCGTCGAGCCCGCGATGGTCTATATCTCGCAACCCGCCGAATTCGGCACGGTGTAGTCGTCCAGTAACTTACATCAACCACGAGAGTAAACTTAAGTACCAGTATTGGACGGTATGGCGGGACACACCATTATAGTCTGGTGTTCCTACGCGCTCTTACAACCAAGGGTAATCCAAACTCGAACAGAAAAATGTTGAGTTTCATTACCATGGCTTAATGGATACAAGCCTTATTGGCACGACAACAGGAACTATCGAAGACGACGATAAAACTTACACTGCGACTGTTTGGAGAAGCATGCAAGGTTTAATAGGTAGAACTTCAAATAGCAGCAACCAGGCTAAAGTTCTTGTGCTCTTTGCGCGTACGGAAGCTACGTATGCCGAAGAATTTGTCGGAATCGCTTTAACCAAAGAGCAGGAGAGTGCCATGGCCGAGCATGTTGATTCTCCAAGAATAACCTGTTGGACTGAAGAAGTTCCCCTTCAAGGCTGGGAAGGAAAACTAAACAAGTCTCGTTTCCCGAAACTTGTCTATCTCGTTTTTAGAGAAGGGTATGCGCAACATTCCTCCGTGCGCTACCAGGAAATGAGCCCAGAAATATTGGCTGCATTTACCACGCGTGAAGCAGCTCAGACTGATGTCGTTTCTCGGCAGAAAAAGGAACCTTCATTCTTACCGAGTAAATTTCATATATGGGAAGTCGAATTCGGGTTTTTGACCGAAAAATTCCGTGGCCAAGGTCCAGAAATCCCCATGTACTGAGCAGTACTTCTCGTCGGTTTTAAATTCTGTTGCAAGGAGAACGTAGGCATCTATTTCGCTGCAAAATGGCGGAATAGGCTCAATGAATTCCCATATCGAAATTGGGTTATCCGCAGTTTTAGGGATATGTCTCGTCGCCCCTTAGCTCAAGCAGAAGACCACTGCCGAGGAGCGTGTCAAGTTGTTTGTGTGTAGGGCTCTGATCGCAGCGTGATGCGGGCATCGATGCCGTTTTCTGGAGTTCCAAAAGCGAGGCCCTCTTCACCGACAGCCTCTACGAGTCGAGCATGGCTCACACCAACGAGCAGGCCGCCCGCATCGCCTCCGCCGGCATTCAGATACTCTTCGACTCGCCTACCAACCAGCAATTCGCACTCCTCACGCCTGATCAGGAGGCCGCGCTGTCCGAGAACTACGTCTGCCAGTTCTTCGAGGAACACGAAGGCCTGCACGCGGTGCGTTTCTGCACGTCCTGGTCCACGCGCGACGAGGACGTCGACGCGCTCTGTGCCTCCATCGCCCAACTCTAGGTCTACCCCTGTTCGAATACCCCTGTTCGACTAATACATTGGACAATCGGTTGCAGGC
>OJMC01000003.1_pt1 | contig 142077 bp, 136 predicted proteins | sample 1596731 | NCBI WGS metagenome assembly OJMC01 (sample SAMEA3904698, study PRJEB24821) | metagenome | biome: Builtin; feature: hospital; material: surface | place: USA | collected 2013-08-19
TGACCCAAGCAGCATAGCTAACCCCCGACGTGTCTACTTTCCGGGGGTCAGGCCCATCACCCGTCGACTCGTTGATCTTCCTGTCGTCGGATTCCCCACCAGGCTGCACGTAAAAGTACCCAGATTCCGGTGCACAGCCGACTCATGTAAGAGGAAGATCTTCCAAGAATCTTTAACCTGCGCTGATGACGGCGCCAAGCTCACTTATCGGGTCACCCGCTGGATCTTGCAACGCCTAGCCATAGATCGAATGAGTGTGTCCGCTACCGCCAAAGCACTCGGTGTGGGCTGGGACCTGGTCAACCAGGTCGCACTAGATGCCTGCCGCCAGCTTGTCTACGGCGACCCTTGTCACCTAGACGGGGTTCGCATTCTTGGAGTCGATGAACATGTATGGAAACACACCAGAAAACCAGGTCAGGCATCAAACCTGGTGACCATACTTGTTGACCTCACCCCGCTGGTAGACGGGCGTGGGCCTGCACGTTTGTTAGACATGCGACCAGGCAGATCCGCCGACGTGCTGAAGCGGGCGGCTTAAAGAGCGCGACCCCAGCTTCCGTGAACAGATACAGGTGGTGACCATGGATGGGTTCACCGGTTATGCCACCGCAGTCGAAGAGCAACTACCACAAGCAGACAAAGTCATGGACCCTTTCCATGTGGTGCATCTAGCAGCCGACAAGCTCACCAGTTGCCGACAGCGACTCCAACGTGAGACCACCGGGCGCCGCGGACGCAAAGATGACCCACTGTACAAGCACCGGTGCACACTGTTGACCAGGACGAACTATCTCACCGAGCGGCAAAAACAACGCTTAGAAGTGTTGTGGGCCACCGATGACGACTACGTGTGCCTGGAAGTAACGTGGCTGCTCTACCAAGACATGATCGCAGCGTACGCGCATCCGAAGAAATCGGAAGGCAAAAAGCTCATGGAACGCATCATCCATACGCTGCGTAAAGGATTACCGAAAGGCTTAGAAGAGCTCGCCCAACTGGGGCGCACCCTGTGGCGTCGACGCAAAGACGCTGCTCGCCTGCTTTGATATCGGCGCATCCAACGGCCCCGTCGAAGCAATCAACGGCAGACTCGAACACCTACGCGGCATCGCCCTAGGATTTAAAAACCTCAACCACTACATCTTGCGATGCCTAATCCACTCCGGACAACTACAGGACAAAACCAACGCACTCTAAAACCGGAAGGGCCCGTTTACCCAGGTTCGCTTCCTGTTCCACAACAATGATTATTAGCAATGTGGGTTAGGCCGCGGCGATACAGGCACCTAAGCCGACGAGGCGAAGAAACCGTTGCTGAAAAATATATAAAACAACACGATCAGTGGCCTAGAAAATAAAGAAGTTTTCTCGTTTGGCTACGAAATGACATAGCAATATCTATTATGCCGTTCTAGAAGAACTCTCTTCTCAAATCATCAAAGGGCCACAATGAAAATTCTCTCTCGAAAGAGTCTTGCCGTTGTCATAGCGGGCATGTTGTTAAGTAGCATGCCCGCCACTGCGGTAGCCCAATCATCTTTTTCTGGCTCGTCTCGCCAGAACCAACAGCAACATCTATCAGAAACTCCTCAGTCCCCTATTTCTGATCAGTCCCCTATTTCCGATAATGAAGCGGATACTTCACACATAGGAGACGGGCCATTTGCACAATGGGATATTCCGACCCCACCCGGCGCTGAGTGGTATGAGGTCAATCAAGCCACGGAAGACGAACTCAATCCGCAGGGGCTAGCAGAGTGGCATCCAACCTCAGATCCAAAGAATAAACTGGTTCCTGGTCAGATGCGTTCTGACATGGAAGATATTCCTGCCGGCGTCAGCAAAGTTGAAGCTGACCAGGCTGAAATCCGAGAAGCACAGCTCGCCTCCCCAACCGCACCGACTTTGAATGCCCGTCAAGGTTGCGGAGTGTACTGGCCTACAAGTTTCGAAGTATGCGGTCTAATCAAGGAAAAGTATGACAGTATCGGTGGACCGACCAGCTTCCTCCTCCTTCCTAAATCTAATGAACTCACCAATCCAGATGGAATTGGGAAACGCTCAGAGTTTGTTAATGGATTTATTTACTGGCGACCCGAGACTGGAGCGCATACGGTCAGCATTCCAGTTTCCAAGGTCTGGGAACGGCATGGCTGGGAGGGTGGATTTCTTGGCTACCCCGTAACAAGTGACATTGCCCAGGGTAATGCTTGGTACAGACAAGATTTCCAAGGTGGACACGTCTACACTCACAATGCGCTACCGGCAAGTCAAGCCAGCATTCAAGGAGCTATTTTCGACAAATGGCAATCCATGGGTGCACAAACTGGCGAACTTGGATATCCTGTTAGTGATGAGTTGACAACCCCGGATGGCGTAGGACGCTATAACGTATTTGAAAACGGAATGATTTATTGGACTCCTCAAACGGGTGCACACGCCGTCCAAGGAGCGATACTTTCGGAATGGGGCAAAAATGGGTACGAAAAGAGCAACTTCGGATTTCCAACCTCTGATGAGTATCTTGATTCTGAGTCTGACATCACCCAAGAATTTTCCGGTGGAACACTTCGTGTTCGAGATTTTGTGAAAGGCGACGAAGGCACCACATTCAGTAACGGAAAGCTGGTCGATAATACTCTGATTAAGTTCATCCGCGATGCTTACGGAGTAGACCTTCTCAGGGAAATTCAGCTGGACTTACCGGTTGTCCAGTCCGGGCATCAAGCGTATCCGCCTGAAAATGGAACAGTAGTTGCCACGGATAGCAGCGGGAAACCCTACACCTTTCAGATAAAGTCCCCTATATCGATTTCGAGCAAATACGTATATAACCCTAACGGGGTTAACCCTACGCTACATGACTATTGCACGGCCCCCTCGCCTCAGTTTTGGTTCGACGATAAAACAAAGATTGCAGCTGATCTTCGTGGGCCCTGCAGCTACCATGATCTTTGCTATGGTCTAAATCCGGATAACTACACTGCTCGATCCAATCTATGTGACCCCGCCCTGAGGAGAGATTGGCAATATGTATGCCGCGAGTCCTACAACAGTTCATTCACTCGTTGCAGAGGATTTGTCGACTCCGCGTATACGGTCATGCACAGCTATCAACGAGTTAAAAATATGAATAGGTAGCGGCAGAATGTTAAAAATAAAACTTAAGAATTGGCAGCGACCCGTTTTGCTCGTCTCGGTTCTTTTGGGGCTAACGTTGTCTGGGTGTGGATTTTTCGACGGTCTCGATCAGATGGCCGAGGCTAGCCCATCCGGAAACATCGCTGTTTCTCTAGATCAAACGGGCGGTGTCACTGTTCATATGATTGCTTGTGATATTCAGGTTGAATCAGTAGAGCTTCTCATTCAATCAACCACTCCCGGAGATCCGCCCCTCAGTGAACGGATCAACCTCAAGCACCCACAAGGTGGGTACGTTGAGCTTCGATTACCGGCTTCTACATCCAATAATCCTCCAGTACTGAACTCGATTATCGCGGACCCGCAGTTAGAGTTTTGGGTCATCCCAATCACGTACAAGGGAGGCGAAGATGAGCACCGATTTGTGCCTGAACTCAGTGGAATCACGATTGCAGAAGTCGAGAATCATCCCCGTGGCACGCTTTTAGTCCAGAATTACGTCGCCGGGACCCATGATCCGATTACGTTGGACGAAGTAACACTAGATGCGTTCAAGGATGGACCTGCAAATAGTCGCCCTCCGGGTTGTACTGTGGAATAGAAACTCCAAACCTTTCGAAGGGGTGAGCGACTAATTAGAAGTCTCTTTTGCCAAACGCCCCATTGGCTGGGGCCATGCTGATAATGAGAATCAAGCCTGGACTTTGTTAGCGTGGCCATCGCTATCCTGGCCTTGGGCGCGTGGGCAATGCAATCCTTGCTGCAGACAGTAAGAATCGCCCTCGAGGAAGAAGAGAAGCCGACATTCCTGAGTTCAACGCGGTTTTGCATCGCTCACTCACTGGGCATTAGACGCAGACATAAGAAAATACCAGCAAAGAGCTGGGAGCCCTTAGCGAACAAGACCACTTGAGCGATAGGACTCTTGAGTTTGTTCGGGCGGTAGGCACTCTTAATAACGATAGAAAGAATCCTCTTTCCTCACCAAGTGCCGTCTAGGTTTACGTTTTCGGTCCTCTCCCGGTCCTGGATGCCATCCACATTGTGTGCTCACGACTAATAGCTGCTTCGGTATCCGCAGCTTCAAACGTACAATCGGCTTCTGGGATCGACCTCAACTTTTCTGCTTGTATCACATGCCCCATCGCTGTTGTCATAGAATAGGCCGTCGGCAGCGGTGAAAACTGTTTCACCGCAATTCACGCTGCTCCCGCCGCGTTGAGTGTTTAGAAGACTGAAATGGTAGCGGCGTGGTGAGTATCCGGTAGCACCTGAGTGAGTACCCGGTAGCGCAGGGATCACCCAGGTGCCACGGAGACGTTGGAGGGTTACTCGTTGGCTTCTAAGCGCATATTCGGTCCTTCCAGTGTGATGATCTCAGCACCAACGACAAGCCGGTTGAGAATCGACTCTGCAATGACCGCGTCAGGAATCGACGCATACCAGTCTTTCGGGGTGAACTGGGAGGTCACAATCGTCGAGCCGGTATGTTCGCGCGCGGCGAGGATATTAAATATCTGATGCGCCGTGGCAGCATCAATCGGCGTGGTTAAAAAGTCATCCAGGACAAGTACGTCCACGTTGTGGAGTTGCTCAATGAACTTCAACCGGGTGGGGTCATCGGGCTGTAAGACTGCAAGTTGTGTTGCAAGCATGTCCGTGCGGTAGAAACTCGCGGAGTAATCGTTGCGGCACGCCGCGTTGATTAATGCTTGGGCCAGGTAGGTCTTGCCGACCGAGGATTTGCCCAGGATGACAATGTTTTGTCCCAAATGGCACCATTGACCATGAGCGAGTCGGCTGATTTGCTCCGGGTTGATGTTGCGGGCAGGTGTGCACACCACGTTTTCAAGACAAGCATCAAGGTTTGGCGATCGGGATGCTTTCAAAAGTTTGTTGATGCGTCGTTCACGCCTGGCCGCGACTTCCTTATCTAGTGCGTAGAGCACCTTTTGTGAAAACGTCCACGTGTCGAATGCTGGGTCATTAGCAATGTCGATCACTGTTTTACCGAACGCGGTCATACGCAACGCTGTGAAGTCAGCAAGGACAGATTCATCAAGAAATCGATCCATTGGCGGGGTTGAGTTTGTCATGAGTTTCGGGTTCCTTTCTTCATAAGGTTGTCCATGCTGAACTGGTCTGCGCCGCCAAGTAGTGCCCCAGTGGTATCGCGAGGTTCAATCACAGCCGAATCAGGCAAGATTGGTGTAGTAGTGCGTTGTGCTTGGTCGAACCCGCGGGGTCGGGTGGTGTGCTCTTTGCGTACCGCGGCCATCATGTTTTTCACTGCGGTATAGGACACGGCACGTCGGCTGCCATCATGGGATGTCAGGCGCAGGCAGGCCTCTTCCAAAATGGGTTTGTTGGCGTGTTTCCCCATCGACAACACGTTCCGACACGACTGGTAAGCCTGGGCCGGGATTGCTTTTGCTGCGATGAGCTCTTCGATGACTTTGCGTGTTGCCGGCCCAACTTTGCTGGCTTCGCGGTAGAAGTACTCACTCGTCCACAACCCGCGTGTGGTATCCATGCCTGAGGGAATGTGGTCGCAGTCAGTGACATAGGCCCCGCGTGTATGTGAAACCCGGTGGGTTGCAACGGTTTGACCTGCATCAAAGACTGTCAGTACCTGGCCGGTGATACGCACATCGACGGTGCGCCCAACGAGTTGATGCGGTACCGAGTAGCGCACCGTGGCAACAATGATGTGGAAATCTGGTGCGACTTTCGCGCGTTTCCATTCGGTGTGCTGCCATGGTGTTTGCGGCAGATCGGCAAGAAGATGCTGCTCATAGGTTTCAAACAGGTCCCGGCGGCTTGATTGCTGACTCCGAAACGGCGTGACATCGTTAATTGCATCGACAAGGCTGACAATCTTGCCATTGAGCTCGTCAAGATCAACGCACTGGTGACCATCGAGTGCATGGATGATCTTGTGTGTGACGATTTTGACTGCGGCTTCCACATTCGCTTTATCTTTCGGTCGACGCGGGCGGGCAGGAAGAGCTGCAGTGTTGTAGTGCTCCAAGAACTGTTCGTAGGTGTCATTGACCTTCCGGTTTCTATCTGACGTACTGACTGCGTTCGACGCAGTCGACGCGTTATCAGGCACGACGACCTGGCAGACACCACCGAAGTATTCGAATGCACACCGGTGAGCATCAAGCCAGGCCTGTTGGCGTTGGTCAGCACACGCACAGGCAAACAGCATCCCTGAATATGGAAGAGAGGCGACAAAGATACTGACTTTTGCACCCGGTTTCCCGGTTGGGTCAAACAGTCGCATCTTGGTGCCTGCCCAGTCGACTTGCATGGCGTGTCCTGGTGCGTGTGTGATGCGTGCTGAAAGCCCGGTCGCGTCGACATGTGCTGCGACAAGTTGGCGGAACCTGTCGTAGCTGTAGTGCCGCTGCCCCGGCCCGGCTGGGGTGGTGGTGTAGCGTGCCCATAAGACTTGCAGGGTCTGCTTTGTACGTCCTGTGCGGGCTTTGACGACTTTTTCGAAGTCAATCGGGACGAATTCACCTTGCCCGGTACTTCGTTTGTCAACGAACAACTCGTCTAGCTCGTTGTCTGTCAGCGCTGCGACTTGCTCAACGGTGCTAAACCCACAGGTTCGCAGTGTGTGGTTCGCGCGTGCGATTACACGGTGCGAGCACCCGAGTTGTTGTTCTATTTGGCGATAAGAACGCTGTTTGATCAGCAACGTCATTATCGCGCGGTAATCCGTCATGAGCGGACTCCTTCCAGATGATGCCACACCCGTGTGGTGTGGCTACCGGAAGTATGAACGTGAGGAGATGTGCAGCGCTACCAGATACTCACTGTCGTGCTACCGGATAGTCACGACACTGCTACCAATAGCCGGTCGCAACATTTGAAGGCAATCGTGCGCAAACGCACACCATGTTGCCAATGATCCTGCGTCTTAAAGACGCCTACCACCTTGACGACATCACGATTGTTGCTGATGCTGGCATGTTTTCAGCCGCCAACAAGACCGCGATTATCGATGCCGGGTTGGACTACATTCTGGGCACGAAAGAACGCGAAATCCCAGAACCAATTAAAGCCTGGCTAGATGCAGTGGAAGGGCGCAGCTACACCGACTACGAAGACGGACACATCTGGACCCACCGTCACCACAGCGACAAACGCCGCACCAGCGGCAAACCGCAGGCAGTGACCTATTACCAGTATTCCTACGATAGGGCTCGGCGCACAAGGCGCGGCATCGGCGAACAACTAGATAAAGCCCAGCGTGCTGTTGACGGAAAGATACCCGTCAAGCGGAATCGATACGTCAACCTCAAGGCCCCGAATAAGCAGGTCAACCACACCCTAGCCAACAAGCACCTAACCCTGGCCGGGATTAAAGGATACGAGACCTCACGCACAGACTTAAAACCCCAGGAAGTCATCGGTGCCTACCGGCGCCTGTTCACGATCGAGAAATCGTTCCGAATGGCGAAATCAGACCTGAAAGCCCGACCGATTTATCACCGTAAAGAAGACTCCATCCACGCACACCTAACCATTGTGATGGCCGCGATGGCCACAGGCCACGTGTTGGAACAAGCCTCGGGCCTGTCGTTGAAGCGATTAGTGCGAACCCTGAAGAAATACCGGACGTTTACCGTCGAAATCGCAGGCCATACCCTCCATGCACAAACCGACCTGCCCGCTGACATCCGCGAACTCACCGAAAAGCTGCCCCAACCGTCTGACTAAATTGAGCCAAGTCAGGGGCCCGCGCCGGATGGGTACGGGAACATGTCCTGGATGTTCAGTTTCTCCGCGGGAAGTTCCTTACCCTCCTCCGCGAGCGGCCCAACTGGGTTCGGCGCATTAAAGGTGCCGTTGTCCTTCCAGTACTGCTGCCAGGTCGACTCGATCTGGGCCGCGAGCTCCGGCGTGTAGCGGTGGGTGGTGTTATCGCTCGGGTTAGTCATGGTTAGACAGTGTAGTCACCGCACGGACATCTCCCCAGTTAGACCCAGCTAGACCGCATTCGGTTCCGAAGCACAGTAGTACCTAGGTGGCCTGTGCCGTCGCTTCAATCCGTTCAAGGCGCTTGCGTAAATCCACGATAACGTCTGTCTTGTTGTGAAAGATGTCGACGACAGAGCCCTCTTCATCAAAAGGCGGCTGGAAGATCTCCTCGTAGGCCACGCCACCGTTGTGAACCAGCACATCTACCAGCATCTTGATAAAGCGTATTTGGGCAGCATTGAAAGACGTATTACTGAGAAGGTCTGCAAACTGTTCCCGGACTGCCGCCTCATCAAGTCCCACCAAGCGGCGGATGAAGGCAGGAATGCTATCTCCGCCCATGCGTTCCCGCAGCTTATCAATGCTTTCTGTGGAGCCCGCGCTTCCCCTGCCGGCCTGTGCCACCACCGCCTCCAACGCAGCAACATCCTCTGCGTTTAGCGTGCGTGCACTGCGCAACTTGATCATCGCCAAGTCGTTGGCGTGTTCCTGCAGCACTTCACGCAGCTGTTGTTCCAGCTGGGAGGGGTAGGAACCGGTGCCGGGCAACTGAGACGGCATCTCATCATCGATCGTGAGCTCACCCATCTCATCCTGGATGTCGAGGGTCACGGCATTGCGCTTTCCCTTGGGGACGAACTGAATGAGCGAACGCATGCCGATGCGGATGGTCTCGAGGTCCTCCACCGTAACGTTGGTCCACCACTCCGGATCCAGCGCGCGCTCGAGGAAGGACCGCCGCTCGGCCACCATGGGGATGGTGGAGCTTACGGCCATGAGGTCATTGGCCATCCTCTCCACTCGTTGGCGCAGTGCCGCAAACTCGGGGCCGTGGTCGAGCAAGCCCACTTGGAGCTTCAGGATCACCAGGTCAAAGCGCTTTGCTGTCTCGGGCTCCTTCATCGTGTTCAGCGGCAGGTGCCCGAGATGGCGGCTCAGCTGCTCAGCTTTCTCCTCATCCACATCGTTCCAAGCGGAGCGCTCGCGGTAGCGCACGAGGATTTCCTTGTCACCGGGCCGGACCATGATGTGGCCTAGCGGCACAGACGCCGCCGAGGCGTGGAGGGAGTCCGCAAGCCCGGCGCGCATCTCTGGGGCCTTAGCGTGCTTGTCCAGCTGCGCGAGCAATCCCACGCGGGCATCAAAGAGTTTCTCTGACAGCGACCGTGGGCGGCCCGTGGCCGAATCACGGGCTTCACCCCTGTAGAACTCGTCCACGTTGCCGCAGAAGTCGAAGATGAGGAAGTGCGTCTTGTCCATCCCCGGGCCGAAGAGGTCCGGGCGCAATCGCGTCCCTCGGCCCACCATCTGCCAGAACTTGGTGGGGGAGTAGACGGGTTTGAAGAAGACAAGGTTGACCACCTCGGGCACGTCGACGCCGGTGTCGAGCATGTCCACGGAAATCGCGATGTTGACGTCCCCCCTCTGGGTCTGCGAATTCGTCCAGCGCTGACTGCGCATACTTGGTGTGAGTGGTGATCACGGAGGCACCCGTGCGCGAATACTCCGGGAACGTCGCGTCAAAGACCTGCTTGATGAGTTCCGCGTGACGTTGGGTTCGGGCGAAGATGATAGTCTTTCCCAATTGATCTCCGCCCACGCGAATCCCGTTCTCCACCACGGTTTTCAGCACCTTGCGTATGGTGTCCTTGTTAAACAGGTAGCGGTTAATTTCCGCCGAAGAAATCTGTCCGGGCGGATCTAGGCGCCCACCGTCCTCGTCGGTACCCCAATCGGACGTGTCCCACGCCAGCTGCTCCTCGGGGGAAAGCTCGTCATAGGACATGCCCCGGCGCAGGAAGAGCGAGTCCTGCCGAGCCGTCTTGAAGGGGACAAGGTTTCCGTCTGCCACGGCTTCATCGAGGCTGTACTCGAAGGACGGGGTCTTATCCTCCATCTCAAAGAGTGCATACGTGTCATGGTCAATCTCGCTCTTCGGCGTCGCCGTCAGCCCCACCACGTAGGCATCGAAGTACTCCAAGATGCGCTTGAAGCGGTTGTATACGGAGCGGTGGGCCTCGTCCACGACGATGAGGTCAAAGTCGAACGGCCCGAACTTCGCCGGCGTGTCGCCGTCATCCCCAATCAGGTTCATCATGGTGTTGTAGGTGGTCACACACACGTCACCCACCTGCTCAGGGTTTTTGATGAGATTCACGGGCGTGGACTCCGCGTACATGCTCACAAAGGCTTTGTGTGCCTGATTGACCAAGGCAGTGCGGTCTGCCAAGAACAGCACCTTGCCTACCCAGCCGGCCTGGCGCAGCAGCTTGGCAGTGGCAACGGCCACACGCGTCTTACCAGTTCCTGTTGCCATGACCAGCAATGCTTGGCGACGCCTCCGCGCCTCCAACGTCTCCGTCACCGCACGGATGGCCTCAAGCTGGTACGTGCGGGCGCCACCACCCGCAATCTCCGTATCAACCGGCGTCTCGCTCAACAGAGCGCGCGTGGTGCGCCGCCCAATCATGCGACGCAATTGCTGCGCGGTGGGGAAGCCCTCGACCTCACGGGCGGGATAGCCCACACCGGATCCAGGAAGGTTAGCGGCATCATCGATCAGATCAATGTGATAGCCGTTGGTGCACAACATGACCGGCCGCGTTCCGTATTCGCGCTCGATGCAGTCCGCGTACAGCTTCACCTGTTGGGAGCCCACGCTCATGGACTCCATGGACTTCTTCGCTTCGATGACGGCCAGCGGTGTGCGGTCATCATCCCACAAAACATAATCTGCGTAACCAAGGCCGGAGGGATTGGGCATGCCGCGCAGCTCGAGCTCTCGAGTGACTGAATCATCACTAAACCCTGCTACTTCGAGCATCGGGTCAATGAGCTGTCGGCGCGTCTCGGCCTCGCTGATTGCCAAAGGCGCAGCCGACGGTGCTGCCACCCCGGCGCGCTCTGCAGCGGCTGCTTGTTGCTCAGCCAACTGTTCCTCGAGGGCCTCAATCTTGGCAGCAAGCTTCTCTTCCACCTGCCGCGCTGCTTCGCGCTCTGCTTCGGCTTCTTCCTGCGCATCAGCCAGATCCGCCTTCGCCCGAAGCTCTGCGCTCCGCCGCTTAAGCTCAAACTGGGCCGCCTCGCGAAGTCGCTTCTCCTCCGCTTCTCGTGCGGCTTCCTGCGCCTCATCAAGCAGCAGCCGGTTTTTCTTGAGCTCCTCATCCTGCTGCGCCAGCTTCTTGAGGTAGGCAGCGGTCTGCGCTTGGGAGCGCCCAGCAACGTGGATGCCAGAGGCATCAGCTGCGCTCTGGCCCAGCAGGTTAGTATCAAAAGCCGCCTGCGGACCCGGCGCGGCCTGAGGGTTGGCCGAGTGATAACGCACCGCCCACGTCATAAGGTCATACAAATGCGCTACCACTGCCCGCGCCTTCTGCGGGGTGGCCGGCGCTTGCTTGCCTTCCATGTCATCGGCGTGCGCGGCGTCATTTCCACTCTTACGCAAGATGGTCATCTTGCGCAGCATGGTCTCGTTCTTCACGCACTGAAGGAAACCACGGTCCCTGGTCATCTCCGCCAAGCTGAGATACCGAGTATCGCCCAAGCTCCGGAATGCCCAGATGTGGTTCACCACCCGCTCCAGCACCTTGCGCGCATAGAAGCAGGAAATCACCGGATCCGCATCCACGAACCGCTCTACCTTCAGACACTCCTCATACGCCGTGGGCCAGACGTAACGCACAAAACCGAAATTGCTGCTGCGGGTAGGTCCGCCTGAAGCGGCACCGCGGGAATCATGGGGTGGAGTAGGAGCATTCATTTTGGTGTTCCGACTTTATTAGGTAAATCTTTAACATCACAGGGTGCTGACAACACGGGCCGACATCACGTCTAGCTTAAAGGTTAATCCCGCCTCATCAATGCCAAAATAACACTTTCACCACACCGGGAAAGCCATCATCGGGCTTCACTTATCGCACTCGCCACAAATGCCTTCGAGCCTCAGACGTGAACCCTGGGAGATTCAATCGCTCGAGACTGCCTAGAAGTTCCTTTAGTTGTACGGGTGGATTACGCAAGGCATGAGCTTGTCGTACGAGGCAATCTAGGACCTCATCTGGATCGAGGTCCAATTGGTTGAGCAAGAATTCATCCGGTGTCTGCACATCAATGCCAAATCGCTGGAGCTCATCCCGCGGAAAGTCTTTGATGTTGAACGTGACAATGACATCCGCCCGACCCTGAATGGCAGCCGCGAGGACATGCGCGTCATCAGGATCTGGCAGGGAAACTACGCTTTCGAGTACTTCCCAGTCGGTGATATTGGCGTCATCAAAGAAGCCTCGCATCACTGCTATTCGCCGCTCGACGGACTCCGGCGAAAGCTCCGGATGAATCCTTTTCACCGCAAGCTGCGTTTCCTCCAGAATGCGGTCGCTCCATAGTGGGCGATAAAGCCCAGCTTCCGCTAACGACAGGAAGGTATCTGCAAGGGATACCGGCACCAGCGTGCACGCATCCAAAAGCGCTGAGAATTTAGCCACGCCGCTCCTTCTTTGCCACTTCCTTGCGGGCATCCTTGAGGATCTTCGCAAGGTCAGCTGCGTCTGCAGAATTTACGTCATAGGCCCCGGCAGCTTGGGCCTCAGACGCTAGCTCTCGCAGCGCTTTACGACGTTCAGTCCGCTGCTCATCCCGGTACTGCAGTAAGTCAACGAGTCGAACTCGCCTATGCCTGCCCCCTGATGGACGTTCGAACGCTATCGACCCGTCCTCAAGTTTTTTCACCAGTGTCGGCCTACTGATACCCAGGAAATCTGCCGCTTCCTGAGTTGTAAGCAACTGGTCTACAGGCGCAAGAGTAATGGCCTTTCCTTGTCTCATCGCCCGGACAACGTCTGCCAGTACGCTAAAAGCCTCCTCGGGCAGATTTACCGTCTGTCCGTCGGGCCCCACAAGCGCAGCAGGTCCCTCCAGCTGGTCCAGGAACCTGCTCACATCGAGCATTGCTTCTAGGTCTTGCGGCGGGAGAGTTGTGTGGGGTTGATTCCGTACGTCAGTCATGAGACCATCATATAGCAATTCGAAATATTCGAAAGGCATCTTCCCGCCAAACGTTACAGCGGGACCTCAAAGAGAACTATTCAGAGAGCTTTAACCGTGACATCCTGGTCGCAGCGCTTTGCGCTTTCACGCCCGACTCCATAAGCAAGCGCGATAGAGGTACTCCTGACATAAGCCATACATGCGCTTCAACCACTGCGATGGTCAACGTATGTGCGTCAAATGCCGCCTGCCATTCATTATCCTTTATTTGTGCAGCGTGCGCGACACTGTTCCTCATTGTTGTTTGGTAACGGAGCCACTGCTTAAGCCCTTCCGGCAAAAGGTGATTTCTCAGCTCCTCTGGCAGACGCATGTAAAGGTCGAGCAATCGGAGCTTAAAAGTTGGCCGCTTTGTTTTATCCTTCCTAAGTTCATAGGCCTCACCCTGGGGAAACAGCGCCTCAAACTTAGATTCGGATTCTGGTGAGCAAGTGCCAAAAACTTGGGTATGGAAAGCCTCCGCAAGAACTCCGCTAAGCAGGATTTTTGATTCCAAAAACGACTGGCCAGTCTTCAACTCGATAAGTAGACCGAGCAGACGTGAGCCATCTGCGGCGAACTCTAGCCACTTGCTCCAAACCGTTAGAAATTCGTCGATTCCGAGGAAAAAAGCGAATTCATCACTGAGCCGTCCGCTGGCTCGAATTTCCGCTGCTGTCCTCCTCGATTGAATAAGCTCGACCGACTCTTTTGTCTTACCTTCCCCTTCCAAAGCGCAGTATATTGAGTAAACTTCAGCATTTTTCCCTCGAACTAACGTCAAAATCCGAGACAGATCTCGACTAATCTCGAGCACTCGCCGAATACTAGCTTTTTCCGAAAAAGAATGACTAAGAGCTACCGAGTTAGTGGCAGTTGCAAAGTATTCTTTTCTTGAGTGCTCGAGTACTGGGGCGTGCGTCACTACCTTGAGCGAGGCGTCCGAATCATTAAGTTGAATCTTCCCTAAAACAGCCGACGCAGGGCCCCACTCACCGATAACAGTAAAGCTTCGCTTTCCCTCAGAGTCAGATTCTCTCGTCACTTCAAGGCGTCGACTATCTTCAACCAGCAGGTGCAAGTACTCCGCCGCGAAAGATGCTTCACAGATGCAAAGCTCATCTTTGCTCTTCACGTGAGCGCCCCAAACCAGAAGATCACCTTTATAGGCTGCCTCTTGATACCTTAATCCGTAGGTTGCCTGTCTTTTGAGCTCAAAATCAAAGAGGGTCACCTTGCGCCCCTCAACTACGCCCCAAATTGCCGGGAAATGACCATCAGCAGGACCGATCATGGCTACCTCAACTCCTGGCGTGAATTTGGATTCACCGAACCCTTTGTGTTCGTACATTTCCCGAAATGCACCCCCAGGCAAAAGCAGCTCAAACCCCTCAAGCGGGGCATATTTCAGTACCCCTGGAATTTCCTCAGCGTCAGGCCCTATCGTCCACACACCCGACCAAATATCGGCTGCTTCGCCATTCGGTTCAGCCATATCTAGTTCCCTTACCTACTCGAAGTAATCCTCATCCACCTCAACCAGCGCCACAGTCCTCTTAACCTGCACGCCCACGCCGTAGCGGATCATCAGTTCCGCCAACCTGTCACCGTCGATTAAAACGACGCGTGACGACACCGCATCCGCATACTCTTGCGCCTTATCTGAAAAAGTCGCTGTAGTTAGGAACACCCCTCGATCCGCCTGCGCCCCCTGCAGCGCACCCACGAATCCCTGAATAGCCGGTCGGCCGATGCTCTTATCCAACGCATACCGCTTAGCCTGCACGTAAATGCGAGACAGCCCCAGCGCATCCTGGTCAATAATTCCGTCGATTCCACCATCATTGGATAACTGCGTACGCGTGGCCTTGCCCTGCGTTCCGCCATATCCCATGGCCATGAGCAAGTCCAGCACTGCCTGTTCAAAGAACGCCGGCTCATTGTCGTGCAACCGAGTCAGCAGCTCACCAGCCACGAATTCGTTGTTGCGTGACACACCGGTTTCCACTTGCTCTACCGGGTCTAACTCGCTCTCAGCCTCTGGAAGTACGCTTTGCTTATCAGCGCTTACCTCGTCCCCAGCCTTACGCCCAGGATTCCGGCCCCGCCACGTTAGCGCCGCTTCCGTACCCGCAATCTCTCCCAACAGCTGCTTTTCCGTTAAGCCGGATGGATAGCGCTTTAAAAGGTCACGGCCAAAGTCTGTAATTTGAAAGCGCGCCCGCGCCGGTGAAGTAATGGCGTTCGCTTTCTTAAGGAATGTCAACGCCCACCCAACACGGTTTTCAAAGCGCGACTGCCCCGACGCAATGGTCTCAAGCCGCTCGTCGTCAGTAATGCCCGCATAAGACGCAGTTAACTCGATGAGCTCCCGACGTCGAAGCTCAGCTCCATTCGCATTAAGAGCTTCCAACACCGAGATCAAGTAAGCTTCCCATCTTTCGACAGCCATTAGAGTTCTCCTTGGAATGCGCGGGTCGATAGAACTTGAAAGAGCTTTGCCGAAGCCGCTTGCCTTCTGCGAATCTGCTCCTGCATGTCTCTAATCTGTTCCAACACTCGTCGTACTTCGAAACCGAATTCACCGCTAGGATCAGGAATCTCAAGTTCCTTTAAGTGACGAAAGTCCAATTTCTTGGTGCCGTGGGCCGAAGTTGAAACTTTGGAAAGTAGTTCCATTTCTTTAAGTTTGACCAGATGGAAAATGACGTCACGATCCATACTTTGGTTAGGTACAAATGCCTTCAAATCTTGATTGACTGTCGCCTCGCCAGGAATGCAGCTCATTGGTAAGCGGTGTGCAAGAGACATTCCTCTTAGAGAAAAGGCAATGGATGGCTCTCCAATTAGCGATGCCGATGTTTCCTCAAGCGCATGATCGGTTATCCGCTCTTCAGACTCGTCAACTTCCCCGAACTTCAAGTCCTTCGTTGTAAACCAGTAAACGTCACCGCCCCAGAATTCAGGATTCTTCTTAGAAGGCGTCATTCCGCCTCGGAAGGTACCCAATTCCGAAAGCTTCACCCCCGGAACACTCTGCGAGCGTGTCGACAACCAACTGGAAGTCATCGTGCTCAAGAGAGTTCCTGCTTCGTCGGACTGATTAGTCTGTACCCTCGCCTCATCCAAAATCGCCGCGATACGGCGCTGCTCTTCGAGGGGAGGGAGGGGGATTAGCGCCTCTGCGAGTCGCTTGGCAGAAAGGTGTTTCACCGTTACGAAGGCCGTCTCTTCCCAGATATCGCGTAAAGGAAACTGCAGCACGTGAAACAAGTAACTATCTGTAATGCGCTGTTCATCTGCCGATACTCTACAAACCCGTTGGTTAAGAAGCGCTGGCGCAGATTTCCATCTCGCATAATTAAAGTCGCCATCCATGCCAACCAGAATCTCCCCTGGTTGGATGAGGTATTTCTTGTCCCATACTCCCGAATAGTAGGTGCTTGTTGAACCTGAAACCACGTCCCGAATCCGGATGATTGGCATTTCTCCTTCGGCACCAAAGTCTTTGGAGGAAAAGGCGAACCCATTCAAGATTTCCACGACATCCCCCAACCGCACCATCGGCCAGTCATGCCTTGCAGTGCTTGCCATGTTATTTCCCCTCGCTGAGCATGACCTTGAGGTTGGCAAGGCCTTGGGTGATGTCGCGGTCGAGTTCTTCGATCTCGGCAATGATGTCCATAGGGTCGCGGGTTTCTTGTGCTTCGAGGACGATCTCCTTGTAGCGGTTCATGGAGAGGTCGTAGTCGGCTTGGGCGATTACCTCTTTGGGCACGGTGAAGGAGTAGTCCGTGCGGGCGCGCTCACGCTCGTCGGTGGTGCGGGAGTGCCAGCGGGCAACCACGTCCGGAAGGTTGTTGAGCTTCAGCTGCTCGTCGGTGAGAGTGACGGGAGTGGGGTCTTCGGCAAGCGCGGGATCGCTAAGGTCCTGGATGTGGGAGGTAGGGGAGGGGCCGAGCAAGGGGCGCTCGAGAAGCGGAGTGCGCTTGTCATCCAGGGAGTAACCATCCGCGGTGACGTCATAGAACCACACCTCATCGGTACCGCCGGAATCCGTGCGGGTAAAGCACAGGACAGCGGTGGACACCCCCGAGTAGGGCTTGAACACGCCGGAGGGAAGCTTGATGACAGCATCTAGACGCTGATCCTCAACCAAGGTTTTGCGAAGGGCTTTGTGCGCCTTGGTGGAGCCGAAGAGGACGCCTTCAGGGACAATCACCGCGGCGCGACCACCCGGCTTGAGTAGTTGCAGGAAGCGGTGGACAAAGAGGATCTCCGTCTTCTTGGCCGTCGTCACCGACTTGAGTTTGGGATCGATGGCGTCCTTATCCAGGCTACCAGCAAAAGGCGGGTTAGCCAGGACGAGGTCGAAGTCCTCAAACGTCGTGGGTAGCTTCTGCAGGGAGTCGTGGTGGGAGATGTTGGGATCTTCAAAACCATGCATGAACATGTTCATCGCCGCGATGCGCACCATGGTCTTGTCAAAGTCGAAGCCCGTCAGGCCCTCATCGGTAAACGTGGTGCGCGTTTCCTTGTTAAATAGGTCCTCGCGGTGATGAAGGGCAATCCAATCATTGGCGGCCACCAGGAAGCCTGCGGTGCCGCAGGCTGGGTCGATGATGCGCTGCTGTGGTGTGGGCTCCATGAGCGCGACGATGAGCTCGATGATGTGGCTGGGCGTGCGGAACTGGCCGTTCGTACCCGAGGTTGACAGCTTGTCCAGCATGTACTCATACAAGTCGCCCTTCATGTCCTTGTTCGAGAAGTGCAGCTGGTCAATGAGCTCCATGACGCGTGAGAGCGTCGCTTCAGATTCGATCTCGAATGAGGCGTTGGCCATGTGTTCCTGGAAGCCCGTCCCGCCCATCTCCTTGATGAAGGGGAAGACCTTAGTGATGATGGTGGCTTTGCGGCGGGCAATGTCACGGTCTTCGATGAGGTTGCGCCACCGCAGATCCTGTTGGCTGGCATCAAAGATGTCTTCCGTCGCGGTGGGATCCCCCAGCGCCCGGCGCTTATCAATCTGGACCTGGCGCTCGTCGAGGTCCTTGATAAAGAGCAGGTAGGTGAACTGCTCAATGACGGAAACAGGGTTGGAAATGCCGCCGGACCAGAAGGTGTCCCAAATGCGGTCGACGTTGTTTTTGAGGGCGCCGGTAATCATGTACTTCAGGGTAGCTGTTGCAGCCATTGAGACAGCTATACGGGAAGGCTCAGCCCGCGTAGCGCAAAAAGATGTTCCTTCTCTCATTCCGTTGATGGATACCCCAGTGGGGTATAGGCTTGAGTCAACATAATCGGACCTATTCGGAAGACTTATGAAACGCCTCATTTCTCTTGCGGCTGTGTGCGCCGCAGCCATCACCTTGTCCGCCTGCTCCACGGAGAGCCCCGGCCCGAGCGAAGCCTCGAAGAGCGCCGCTTCCAGCACCGACATCCAACAGGTGCCTGCCGAGGAGATCCTCGCCGAGTTCGATCTCGAAGGGTTGGATGGCCCGGAGATCATCGACAAGCTGGACCACATGCCCAAGGAGGAGCGCCCTAGCGATCTGCACGCCTCCGTGCTGCCGAACGAGCTAGTCCTCACTGCCGAGCAGGGCCAAGCATCCCTGCCCTTGCCGGAGGACAAGTTCTACGTCTCCATCGCGCCGTACATGACCCAGACCCATGACTGCTTCAACCACTCCCTGACCACCTGCACTGGTGAGCTCAGCAAGGAAGACATCCACGTCACCATCACGGATGACGAAGGAAACGAGCTGGTCAACGAAGACACGACGACCTTTGACAACGGCTTCATTGGCTACTGGCTGCCCGCCGACAAAAAGGGCACCATCACCGTCGAGAAGGACGGCAAGACCGGTGAGGTTCCCCTAGACACCACCGAGGAGGGCGCAACCTGCATCACCACCCTGCAGATGACCTAATCCGCTCATTCATTCACCACGGTGAATCCCACCTCCTGGGGTTCACCGTTTGTCGTTTTATGGTGTCCATGCAGTGCTTGCCGACGTCAACAGTGTTCTGGGCAAGTCCCCATACGGCCACTCCCTGAAGAACATCTCCGAGCAGGCTATTTCCCACGGCAAGTCCGCTGGTGCCGTCAGCTCTGTTCCGTTTAGCCACGCCACCCCGTCGGCGCCGGCTTCCTGGGCGCTGGCATCGCTGCCGCCATCCTCGGCGCTATCGCTACCTACCTGCAGTCCATGGGCATCGTGAAGGTTGACTTCGCCGCTCTGCAGAGGATGTTCCGCTAAGCACTCAGCGCTTCACACTAGAGGATGCGCTGAGCATTCAGCCCCAAGCAAGCCCTTCGCTTTTAAAGCGGAGGGCCTTTGCCGTTCACGCACTTCGCGTCTTCTCCCTCTACTGGGAGGACTCCTCTAGGCAGTCATACAGAAAGTCCATCAAAGCTGTGGCATCGTCGGCCCGGAAAAGTTCATCAAGTGCAAGGTTGAACTCCAGCTGCCTCGCGTGGGGGATATTCAATGCGCTGTATCCATGACTCAGTAAGAGACCGGACGCCACAAGCCGTGCGGTTCGCTTGTTTCCATCGAAGTAAAACTGGCTACGCGTGGCAGAGCAGAAATAGGCCAACGCTTGCTCGACTGGGTTTTCAAGCCCTTGGAGGGACACCAGCAAATCGGCATGGGCTTCACCCAATTCATCAGCAGGGTCGAAAGGGATGAACCCGCCATCCATGAGCCGCACTCCACCGCCGTCTCCCTCTGCGTCGCCTTCACCACGGAAAAGTCCGGCATCGAGCAACGTGCGGACTTCTGGGAGGGTAAACGTGTTTCCTTCCAGCGCGACGGCATTCCACACCAAGTCAGGAAGTTGCTTGGTGAGTCGGAATAACGCGCGCTCGGTTCCCAACTCCGAAACGTGCGGCCGCTCATGGTGCTCCCAGCTCACTCGGCTCGTCGCTCTTCTCATCACCTATGCCCCTCCGATGTAGTTTTCTGCGCACACATCAATGGCCAGCTGATGCGGTGATACGTAGTGTATTCCGGCTTCATTAGTTGCGCCGGTGAGCTCTTCACCAGCGACAGGCACGAGGGTGATTCCTCCGGATACTGGCTCAGCACTGGCACGAATCCGCGTGGGTAATGAAGGCACGATGTCTGCTGGATTTGTGCACCAAATCAATGTTGATCGAGGTTCTCCTTCACCAGCGATATGCCCCGAGACTTGTTGAGCTGCAAAGGCACCCGACATCGCCCATGGTTGCCCGCTCGCATCAACCGCTGAGGCAAGCGTTATTGGATTCGCCGGTAAAAAGTGAAGAGCCCCGTGGCGGCCATAGGGATTGGAGGCCCACGCGGCCCGTTCTATGAGAGCCTGGCAGCTACCGCCGCAGGCCGGGGTGTCACCCCACTGCACAAAGCGGTCAATCCAGGCTTTAACGTCTGGCTCCTCACTTGCGAGATCCCCAAGAAGCACTCTGGCGGCTGTCGCGGCCGCGGCATCACTCATGCGGTGTACCTGTACGGAAACCTCATACCCAAGCACGCGCATTACCTTGGCCAACCCGGTCAAACTCGGTTGAGCTGCCCCACGCATCCACAGGTTGAGCGTATTTCGTGACACTCCCGAGCGCCGCGAGATTTCGCTAAGGCTCAGCGGGCTCTTCTTGAGGAGTTGTACTGGGTCCATGGCCCTACTATAGCTAGCTGTCCTATCAATAGGACACCTGTCCTACGCATAGGACAGGTGATACTTTTACCAGCGACATGGCAACAGCACCCCACGGTGTCCTATGATGAAGCAAATGAGCGCGGAGATTTATTCACTTCCCACAACGCCGTTGGTCACCACTGACCTCACCGAACAGGGTCCCCGGATTTCACTGCGCCGGGGAAGCAACATCCTCATGCTGGAGCTGCCAGCTACCTATCCTGAGGCAGATCTGTCTGATCCGCGGTGGGTGGTCAAGTCTCACTTCATCGATCGCCCCCATTCGGTGCGCGAATTAGCCACCGAAGAACCGCTGGAAGTCGGCATCCCTGGGCCTTTTACCCGCATCGAGGTAACCCTGCGCGATGGCGATGAGGACCTCATCGAGACCGTCACCTTCACCGGCATCACCGATGAGGCGCCGTTCATCGTCTATGACCGCACCACGCTCATCGCGCCGCAGGGCACGCTGAAGGCCGCTGAGCCCCTCGGCATCTGGGCCGGCTGGGAAGTGGGCCCGCTGCCGGAGCGGGTGGAGGTGCCGCAGAGAGAACCGGTGGACGTCGCCAAGCACAGCGATTTTGAGTGGGACTTTGACGTCGCCATCCTGCCCAACGCCCGGGGCCTCGACAACGAGCCCGTGTTCACCAAGTCGCCGCGCGTGCACCTCATCGCGGAAGGGGAGTGGCGCATCGATCTCACCTACGCTCCCCTCGGGGGCGAGCAGGAGGAGATTTCGGAGCAGACCTTCGACGCGGGCATCGCCGAGCCTTTCCCGGGCGATCTCTACGAAGACCCGTGGGTGGGCCGCTACAAGGTGTCGCTGTGGCACGACGATGAGCTTGTCGACGTCCGCTTCATCTCCCTCGCCGAGGGCCTCCACATGCGCGCCACCAACGACGGCCCGCGCGGCATGGATTTCCGCATCATCGACGCCCTCGGTGCGCACTCGGCCTTCAGCTACACGCTGGCCTCCCCGCCAAAGAAGCCCATCGCACTGGAAAAAGGCCTGCGCACCTTCGAGGACACCGAGGTCTCGCGCCGCGAGGTCGTGGCAAGTGAGGCCGGCTATGAGCTGGAATTCGATGTCTGGCCCGAGGCTTTGTTCAGCCGCGTCAAGCGCATCGGCCTAGAGCCCACCGAGCACTCCGATAAGCCAGTAATTTTCGCTGGTCAGCTCGATCAGGACGACATGTTTACCGTCCACTCGCCACGCCCGCTGCCGCTGGCGAAGTTCGTCACCATCGACGGCCGCCAGAAAATCAAGGAGCTGGCGCGCACCTCGAGGACCACGCAGGCGGTCACCAGCCTCGCCGTCCCCAACGCCGCGCTGGCCAACGCCGTGCGCAAACAGCCAACGGCAGAGCTCTTCCTCATGTGGTCCACACTGTCCTACGAAGATTACCTGGACTCCCTCCCGGCGGGGGAGCGCGAGGCTCACCAGGCCCGCAGCTTGGAGCGGCGCATCGTCGAGTACGAAGCTTCCGCATCCACCAGCCTGATCTATGCGGCGCTGGCCACCGTCCGAAAGTCCCCATTCGTCAGCCGCGGCCTGCTTAATGGCGATGAAATCATCATTGAACAGAACGCAGAACCGCAGGCAGATTTAGTGGGCTGGGCCTGGCCATTGGCCGAGCCCACCGTAGCGCCCACCCAACTCACGCCCACCGAAGAGGGGTTTGAGCTGCCCGCCGACCTTGCTGAGCAGGGCTCGCTGCTTGTCGACGTCCGCGAGCTCCGCGCCTCCTCCAACCTCGCCGCCCCTGCACGCCCCTCCAGCGCCTCCATTGTGATCACGCCAGAAGGCTCACCGGCGGCACTCGCATCAAAGGACTGGACCCCGGAGCAGCTCTGGGACACCTTCCGCGCGCTCCACGTGCTCTCCCAGCGCAGCCCCAACCCGAAGCTGCAAGCGATGTTCGACAGCACGATTGACCGCCTGCGCGCCCAACCGGAGGCCGCGGTCCACGCTCTAGCGCGCACCGGCGTCAGCGTGAACCAACAAGCCCGCTCGCTTGCGCGCACGCGCTTGTTCCACTCCCCGCTGGAGGCCGCCGCCGAGTCCGGCGTCGATAGCTACCTGGATCTCCTCCTCGATCCTTCAGCCAGCGAGAACCCCGAGCTCACCGCCGTGCGCGAGTCCGGCGCAGATGGTCTGACCCGCCCGATGCTGCTCAATGCCGCGACCATTCACAGCCCCACACCGCCCGTCGACGATCTGATGGGGGAGGCCGGCCGCGTCGCCGCGCTGCGTGAGTGCTTTGCCAACAACGGCGCCCTCGATGCGCTGGGCACCATCGAGCACCTGCGCAAGGACGCCACGGCACTGGCCTCGCTGGTGCAAAACGCGGGCGTTGACATGTCCGTTAGCCACACCCTCATCGCGTTGGGCGCCTTTGCCAGCGGAAACACCGCCGACGAGCTCAATGCCGCTGCGTGGATGCCCTATATTTCCTATGCCTTCGCCCTGGCCTCCCGCGCTGCGGCGAACGACATCATCATGGAAAGCCCGCTGCTCAAGGAAGACATGCCCATGCTTGCCGACGTCCTCCCGCTTGCCCCCCGCCTCTTCTTCTACGACCTCGTGACGGCCGAAGCTCTCTTCCGCGATCGCGACATGTGAGCGCGTGAGGTGTGCCACAATAGGTGAGCATGAAGGTTATCTCCACGAACGTCGCTGTCCGCCGCCCCGAGCCGCATGGGCGACACGAGTACACGGGCATCGATAAGCAGCCGCGCCCCTTCCTGGACTTGGAAATCCCCGGGCCCAACTACGGTGACGGCTCCGGCGTGGTGGGGGATTCCATCGGTGACCACGCCCACCACGGCGGTGCTGAGAAAGCCGTGTATGCCGTGGCCCGCGAGGAGCTCGACTACTGGGAGGGCACGCTCAACCGCGTGCTGCGTGATGGCTACTTCGGGGAGAACCTCACCACCGAAGGGATTTCCTGGCCGAACATGCTGATCAACCAGCGGATTCAGGTGGGGGAGTGCGTGCTTGAAGTGTCTATCCCGCGCACGCCCTGCGCCACTTTCTCCGGTTGGATGGATGAGCCGGGCTGGCTCAAGTCCTTCACGGAGCGCGGCGATTGCGGCTCCTACCTGCGCATCATCGAGCCTGACCGCATCAACCCAGGCGATGAGATTACGCTCATCGGCCGCCCCGACCACGACATCACCATGGGCATGGCCTTTGCCGCCAAGATGGGGGACAAGGAGCTAGCCCGGCGCGTCGTCGACGCCGGCTGCCTTGCCCCAGTCCACCACGACCAGCTGGTTAAGCGCCTGCAGCCCCGCGGTTAGCTAGCCATTCATAGGTTGTCGCTTGTGAACCGCGCGTGCCATCCATACGCACGAATCGTGCCTTCACCAGTGACTTCAGCGCATATCGGACCTGCGCTCGAGTAAGGTTTGTGGCTGTTTCTATTTCGCCGATAGACAGCGGTTGCGCCGCCGTACGCAGCGCCTCCGCTACGCGCGGGGCGTTAACACCCAGGCGTTCCAAGGTCACTGGTGCATCCACTCGTCGTTCCGGGCCGGTGCCTGATTCCTCCTTGCGTAGTGGCTCCCAGATACGGGCCTCTCCACGAGAGTCCGGCCGCCACATCTTCACCGTAAATTGCACGCCAGAATCTATCAGGTCAGGCTCCGGTAGTCCTTGCTCTCGCGCAGCATCCAGCATGAGCTGCACGCCGCCGCCTTCGCCCTCAATAACAAAAGAGCCATCGTCTGCTTTGAGATATCGGCACAGTCTATAGAGCCGCTGGTTAATCTCCTGGCGCGCCAGATCTCTCGACTTGAGCTGTTCAACCGTCAGATCCCGTAGGCCTCCTGGACTGGAGATAACCATCTTGTCCGGTAGTAGGCGGACATCAATCGATTTACCCGCACCCAACGTATTTGGCCCAAGATCACGGTGCACCAATGCATTAGCCACGGCCTCTCGAATGGCCGGAAGGGGAAGTTCAGGAACTTCCACCATTGATCCGTCCTCTCGATATCGCCGTACGGCGGCTAAACGTTGCCTTACCCATCCCATTACCGAGTTCAACAGCACCGGAACGGGCCCCTCAAAGGTCTCCAACCCCAGCACTCGCCCGTGCTTCGAACCATTTGGTAGCCTTTGCGCCACCGTTACTGCTAAGGAGGGAAAATGTCCTTGGGGATAGAAACCCAGCGCATACAGGCCAGCAAGGGTCAGCTCTCCAGTCGCGGTCGTCACCGCTAGCGCCCGTAAGACGTCCTCATCTTGAGTAAGTCCCGATAGTCGCCGATTCTTTTTCCGCGCCTGAACCAAGAAATCTTGCACCACGTCGCTATCTAGGTCTGCAAGGCTCGTGCCTTCCACAATCGTCGTGTCATAGGACACTGCCTCTTCGGCATGCAGCTTTGCCACGTCCATCATGCGCAGCTCCGAGGCACTCATACGGTAGTCCCCATCAGCCATTCGAAGATACGCTTCTCCCCTGTAGATAGCAGGCTTATCAATAATCGGAAGACCCGTAACCTCCGCAATCACGACATGCGTGCCATCTATTGCCACACTGTCGGTATGCACTGTGACTGGAGGGGTGATGGCATGACGCGCCTGCGAGGCCAGAGCAGCCTCCATCTCCGAAGGATTCTCAATGCCAGTGACAATGAATCCTTCCTTCTCATTGACACCGAGAATGATAAGGCCGCCACTCGGCATGTTTGCGAACGCGCACAATGTCTGCGGTAGAGAGTCCGGAATGCCCCCTTGAGCGGTTTTGACCTCGACTGTTGTTGAATCACCGCCGCGCAACTCAAGCTCAGCCAATAGCTCTCTCAGCTGATTCTCGGACCAATTGTTCACGATGAATACCCGCCCTCAATGTTAACAATGACGGCTCAATGCTAACTTCATTCCTCTTCAATGACAAGAGTTCTCATTGATCTTCCCATTGAGGTGTCATTGACATTCTTATTGAGGCCAAATTATGGCCCTGAAACCCCGTATGTTTAAGCTTTATCTAGCGCATAAACCGCAATGAGTGGTTGGATAAGAGTTATCCAACCACTCATTTGCTGTCTGACGAATGGATAGCCTCTACAAGCCTCACTACGTTACCGAGAGCTGGATCCCCGAATCAGGCTCCGGCACTCCCCGGCGCGATAAGGCCGGAGGCCCTTTTTAGGTCTATGTCCCTGACCATCTTGTAAGTAAGGCATGGAGTTTTCCCCAGAGCTCACCAGCCGGGCAGCACGTATCGAGCGAGAGATCTTGGAACTCAACCGTCATGCTGCTTCTGGCCAGTTGGAGTCTGTGGCCCGCTTACTCATGCGTTCTGAGGCGATTTCTTCCTCACGCATTGAAGGTATTGCGCCCAACGTCGACAAGGTTGTCCTCGCGGAACTCGCCCAAAAGGAGGAAGTCCGCGGCTTTAAGGAAAGCGCGGAAGAGGTTGCGCGTAACCTCACCGTTCTGTGTTCCATTGAGAAAAGCTTTGCCACCGAACCGACAATCTCTGTCGAGCTTCTCGAAAAGCTTCGAAGAGAGTGGATGGGGGAGAAGGGCTCTATTTCCACTGGACTTCGCACTATTCAAAACTGGATTGGTGGAAGTAACCACACACCCATTGGGGCCGAGTTCATCCCAGCGCCCCCAGGCCTAGTCCATGACCTCGTGGACGACTTATGTCTTTACCTCGATGGCGCTTCGCACGGTGCTCTCATCCAGGCCGCAATTGCTCATGCTCAGTTTGAAACGATTCATCCCTTTGCAGACGGCAACGGGCACGTTGGCCCTGCTCTCATTCATGGAATTCTTCTGCGCCGCGGGCTTACGAAGTACACCATTCTGCCGGTAAGCCTCCTCCTCGGTACGCGGTCCAAATCGAAAGCTACCTGCCTTTTCGCACCATCGAGCGTTGTAAAATCCTCACCATGGAGCGCACGTATAAGTGGGAGCATGTCGAGACTCCCCTCATCCGGAACGAGGCCGCAGTTCATTTTTTAGGAGCCGGTTTGACCGCTTCCGGAGTGCAATACGGCGATGGATACGAGGCCACGTGGGAGCTGCACGCCGCGGAGAACTGGGTGACCGAACGTGTGTCGGTGAACGTTGAAGGCGACGGATGGGGGCGAAGCCTCGAGCTGTTTAGGTCCGAACAAGGCGTGTGGTCGGCGGAAACCAATGAAGAGGGCGCCCAGCCTGAAGATCTGCCCTCCCCCGGTATCGTCCAGTCAGCCGACCTGAAAGCCGCACTCGATTGCGATCTCGGCCTGTGCCCTCTCACCAACACAATGCCTATTCGTCGCTTGACGCTGCTTGAGACTCAGGTTCCGAAAACGCAGCTGATCATGGCTTGGATTGATATGCCGTCCCTCCAGGTGATCGCATCAGACCAGTGCTACAGCTCCGTCGATGCTGAAACTGTCCGATACAAAAGCGGAACACGGGGAGTCGACGTCGAGTTGGAGGTCGACGGTGACGGAGTGGTCGTACACTACCCTGATCTCGCACGGCGGGTCTGATCCGGAAACAACTCTAACTAAGCTGGGCGGTATGAACGACCTGACCATCGCGCCTGGCCCAGGGATCCCCGGGGGTCTGGTCATCGTCGCCGCCGACCTGACGGAGCGGTTCGCGAAGTCGTCGGGACCAGGCGGCCAAGGCGTCAATACTACGGACAGCAAAGTGCAGCTTTCCGTCGATATCGCTACGTGCTCATCGCTTTCCGACGCCCAGCGTCGCCGCGTCCTTCACAACCTCGAGCACCGCCTAGACGGCACCGTCTTTACCGTTACCGCATCGACCCAGCGATTGCAGGTACGCAACCGCGCCGAGGCACGCGAACGCATGGCCGCCCTCTTGCGCGAGGCGCTCGCTCCGCCTCCTCCCCCGCGGCGCAGGACCAAGCCGACGCAGAGCTCGGTGCGACGCCGTCTCGAAGCGAAAAAGCGGCGCTCGGAACTCAAGTCCACGCGACGGCGGCCCCAAATTCCCTAGTTCGAACCATCCGCGTGCATATCCTCACGCTGACGGACCTGGTTCGGGTAACCGCTACGCTGAGACAGCTTGGACCGGTTGAATCCGCTTGATTTCCGAGAGGATCTTGTCTTCCGCCACGTCCAAGTCATATTGAGCCTGTAACCCGAGCCAGAACTGGGGGCTCATCTCGAAAAACTTCGCTAGACGAAGGGCCGTGTCAGCGGTTACAGCGCGCTTACCGTGAACAATTTCGTTGATCCGGCGGGGCAGAACGCCGATGGAGACGGCGAGCTTGTGCTGGGTGATCCCCATTCCTTTGAGGAAGTCCTCCATGAGGATCTCACCGGGGTGAACCGGAGGGAGCTTGTCAGTGGTAGTCAACGATCTCAACCTCCTCTGGCCCCGGGGCGGACCACCGAAAACAGATCCGCCACTGGTCGTTGATTCAAATGCTGAACTTACCCCGCTGATCACCTTTCAACGCCTCGAGCCGGTTTCCCGGGGAATCCGTAACTCATCAAGAGTCTGCGCGTACCCAAGCTGGCGCAGCTTCCACAGACGCTCAGTGTCCTTGTCAGCGAACGACTGGATCATGCTTCACCCTATCCCCCATAACGCGAAGCGTGAATAACGCTACACGTTAAATTTGAACTCCACGGTATGTTGTTGCAAAGTTACTTTCTCGTTAGCCTGCAACAATCAGAAAACTGCAATTACGTCAGCACACAGAGAACATATGGGCGCATGGAAACACGTAAAGGTTTTGCGGGATGGCGTAGACGTCAACGTGAAGATTCTGAGAACCTCGCCGCCCACGTCGCTCCCGCGTTGGGTGGCAGCCGAACCACAAAGGATCAGTCATCTTCTATCCCATCGACTAATTCCTGCAGGTCGCCGGACCTTCGCGCAACCGTCAGTTCAGTGCATTTTGAATAGTTCAGCGCACGTTGTATTGTTCAGTACATGCTGACTATTGCTTCACGCCTCGACGTCATGAACCGGCTCGGCCGGGCCATGGCTGATCCGACGCGTTCCCGAATCCTGATGACCCTACTCGACGGTCCGGGCTACCCGGCCGAGATTTCGCAAAGCTTGGATCTGACGCGCTCGAACGTCTCGAACCACCTGTCCTGCCTACGCGATTGCGGCATCGTCGTCGCTGAGCCGGAGGGCCGCAAGACCCGCTACGAAATTGCCGATCCGCACCTCGCGGCGGCGCTCGAAGCGCTGGTCAACGCGACGCTGGCCGTCGACGAGAATGCCCCCTGCATCGACACTGAGTGCTCGGTGCCCGGCTGCGGCGAGAAAGGAACGGACGCATGAGTTCAGCATGTGGATGCGAACACGAACCCGCCACGGAGATCGAAGAGCTCGATCGGCCATGGTGGAAGGACCCCGAGTTGCTACTGCCGATCTTCTCCGGCATAGCCCTCGTCATAGGCCTGGCGCTGGACTGGTCCGACTTGGAGACGCCCGCAACGGTACTGTATTGGCTTGGCCTGCTGCTAGGGGCGTATACGTTCGCGCCCGGCGCTATCCGGAACCTTGCCACGAAGCGCAAGCTCGGCATTGGCTTGCTTATGACGATCAGCGCGGTCGGCGCGGTGATCCTTGGTTTCGTCGAAGAGGCCGCGGCGCTGGCGTTCCTGTACTCGATCGCCGAGGCGCTTGAAGACAAGGCGATGGACCGGGCCCAAGGCGGACTGCGGGCACTGTTGAAGCTGGTACCGCAAACCGCGACCGTGCTGCGCGACGGTACGACGGCCGAGGTCGCTGCGAAGGACCTTGAGGTTGGCGAGCTGATGCTCGTGCGCCCCGGGGAGCGGATCGCCACGGACGGCATCATTCGGTCCGGACGCTCCAGCCTTGACACCTCAGCGATCACCGGAGAATCCATTCCGGAGGAGGTTGCGCCCGGCGACGAGGTACCCGCGGGAGCGATCAACTCCGCCGGTGTGCTGGAGGTCGAGACGACCGCAGCTGGAACGGACAACTCGCTGACCACCCTCGTCGACCTGGTCGAGAAGGCGCAGGCGGAGAAGGGTGACCGCGCCCGGATCGCCGACCGGATTGCCCGACCCCTAGTGCCCGGGGTGATGATCCTGGCGGTGCTGGTCGGTGTGATTGGCTCGCTGCTGGGCGACCCCGAGACGTGGATCACCCGTGCGCTGGTGGTCCTGGTCGCAGCGTCGCCGTGCGCGCTGGCAATCTCCGTGCCGCTGACGGTCGTGGCCGCGATCGGCGCGGCCAGCCAGTTCGGAGTAGTCATCAAGTCCGGCGCGGCGTTCGAGCGACTCGGCGGCATCCGTCACCTAGCGGTAGACAAGACCGGAACTCTTACTCGCAACCAGCCCGAGGTTACCGGAGTGGTCCCGGCAGACGGATTCGATCGGGCGCAGGTGCTTTCCTTCGCGGCGGCGGTTGAGCAGCAATCGACGCACCCCCTCGCCGCGGCGATCGTGGCAGCGGAGCCCGAAGCGCCCACCGCCTTGGATATCAGCGAGGAAGCCGGTCATGGCATCGGCGGCACCGTCGAAGGCCGACGGGTGCTGGTCGGCAGCCCCCGATGGATCGACGCCGGGCCACTGAAGGCGGACGTTGAGCGTATGGAGTCCGAAGGCCAGACCTGCGTCCTAGTCACCGTCGATGACGCTCTCGCCGGGGCGATCGGGGTGCGCGACGAGTTGCGGCCCGAGGTGCCCGATGCCGTGCAATCCCTGCACGACAACGACGTGGAAGTGAGCATGCTCACCGGCGATAACACTCGCACCGCCCGGGCGCTGGCTGAAATCGCTGGAATCGACGACGTGCGCGCCGAGCTGCGACCGGAGGACAAGGCAAGCATCGTCGCCGAACTCTCCTCCAAGACGCCGACGGCGATGATCGGCGACGGCATCAACGACGCGCCGGCACTGGCGGGCGCAACGGTGGGCATTGCGATGGGAGCAACCGGCTCTGACGCCGCGATCGAGTCCGCTGACGTCGCCTTCACCGGCCACGACCTCCGGCTGATCCCGCAGGCGCTGCAGCACGCCCGCCGAGGCAGCAGGATCATCAACCAAAACATCGTGCTGTCTCTGGCCATCATCATCGTGTTGATGCCACTGGCGATCAGCGGTGTACTGGGCCTGGCCGCCGTCGTGTTGGTACACGAAGTCGCCGAAGTCATCGTGATCTTGAACGGCCTGCGGGCTGCACGAGCGAAACGCTGAGGCTGTGACCGGCAAGTCTTATAAGGGTTGAACCACGCGCCGAGCGCACACACACGTTGGACCAGGCGAGTCATTCGAGTTCACCGCCTGGTCCTTCTCGATGCGTGCAGGCACGGGAACTGTGGGTGAACCTAATAGTTCAACGGCCTGATACCGCTTGCAGATTCTTCACACGAGGTAGCGGAATGGACCGAGGCCGAACGAAAACCGGAGTTAGAGACAGCGCTCTTCAACCTACCCCCAATAACGCGAAACGTCATTAACGCCTCGCGTTACACGTTGAACTTGAACTCGACCACTTCGATATCAGTCGCCAAGAAGTCTTCCGGTGGTGCATGCGCTACAACACCCGCAGACAGCACTCCTGGTGCAACTTTCTAGCCCCCAATGACTTCGAAGCACTCACATCAGCTACGCTGACCCAAGCAGCATAGCTAACCCCCGACGTGTCTACTTTCCGGGGGTCAGGCCCGTGCTCGACAACCCCAGCGGACTCAACGCCCACGCCAGCGTCGCGGACCATGCGGCCGGGTACCGGAAGGTGGCCAAGGCCGCGGGCATCGCGATTTAATCCCGCGCAGAGCCGGAGACTGTGACCTGGCGATCATTGATGCGCAAGGTGCTGTCAGCGGCAGCAATAACTGCGGCATCGTGCGTGGCGGCCAGAACGAGTGCGCCCCCGTCCGCAGCTCGCCGCAGGAGCGCGATAACTTGGTCGCGGTTAGTGGGGTCGAGGGAGGCGGTCGGCTCGTCAGCGAACACATAAGCCGCGCCGCGGAGCAGGGCTCGGGCGATCGCCAGCCGCTGCTGCTCGCCTCCGCTGAGAATAGCTGCCGGCCCGTCGAAGGGGACATCAAGACCGACTTCGCCGAGGGAGTGCAGCAATTCTTCTTTGGAGTATTGCTTCCTGGATAGCCCGAGGGTGAGGTTATCTTCGCAGCTTAGTTCGGGAATGATTCCGTGGTCTTGGTGGATTATCGCTGCGCGTTCTCGCCAGAACCTCCGCCTCCGCTTCATCCTCCACGCGGAGGCATTCTCACCGTCTATCCGGAGGAGGCCGTCCGCCGGCGGCAGGAGCCCGGCCAAGGTGTTGAGCAGCAAAGTCTTTCCGGAACCGCTGGCTCCACAGATGGCGACAAAGCCTGGCCCGGGTAGGGAAAACGTTGCATTTTCCACGAGGGACTTCTTCACCATCCGCGTGCTGCGCCCCACAGAAAAAGTCGACTCCGCGGCGAGACAGAGATGAGAGGTGGAAATCTCCGGCGGCAGAGTGGGGGACTGATCGGGGCTAGCCAATGACATTGTGACTCCTAGGGGAGGCGGACATGTGCTGAGAAATACTGAGACGGACAAAACCGAGGTAGACGATTAAGACAAGGCAGCTTAGCGCGGCGAAGGTGTAGAGGAACGGGTTGGGAAGCAGTAGCGGAGCCAGGACGGACAATATGACGACAACTGTCAGGCTGACCAGTTGGCTTTTGAATAGTCGCCACATCGTTTTGTCCGGTGATTGCCCAGCGCTGTGGAGGAGTACCAGGAGGCGACGGTGAACTCGGAGCTGGATGCGCGCCTGGACTATCAAGGCCGCAAGCGTAGCGAGCAAAGCTCCGAGGGCGCTCAGGATACTCAGCCAGAACAGCGCCGTGCTGGCTACTAGTTCGGCCAGACCGCGATCGGCCGCGCGTACCGGGTACACGTAGCCTTCGAGGCCGGCAGCGGTAAGTTCTGGACCCAGTTCCGAGAAATCCGCGAAGAGCAAATTTTCACTCGAAGCTGTGGAGCTTAGGAAGTCTGCGTCGAAGCCGGATAGATCGTCCGTTTCAAGCACGTAAAAACAATCGCCGGGAACCAGTTCCCCCGACATTGTTCCACTAATGAATCCGACCGCATGATCGGCACTGACCGGACCAATTTGCGCAGATTTAAGGAGCAGGTCGCCGGATTCCTGAGCCCACAGATCCACGGAAGCTGCGAAATGCTCTTGGGCTGCGGAATAGTCGACCGAGTGGTTGTCGTCTCCGGGACGGAACTGATAATCCTGCAGATCGTGCCATTGGCGGTTAGCAAGTGCCACGGGGCAGGAGTCCGGCACACCGGTACCTTCTTTCGGCAAAGTATGGCTGAGGACAGCCCCGTGCTCCCGTTCCCAGCTGAGCGCGAAGTCGCGGAAGTTCTGCTGCACACTGGGCGGCAAGAGCTCGCCTCCTTCCACGCGGCCAGCAGGACCGTCGAAGTTGGCTGAAAAATGCAAGGCTCCAAACTCCGCGAGAGATTTCCAGGTCTGCTGGGCCTCGGATTCCTGCTGGTAGGAGCGGAGCGCAGCCGCTGAGCTAAGACCCGCTGCTACAAAGGTCACGCAGGTAAAGACCGAAATTACTTTCAGCGCTTTTCCCGCCGCCTTCTCTGCGGGGGCACGCTGCCCCAGCAGCGCTACTGCGCGGCGCAACAATGGGGCGGTGACGGCTACGGCCAAACCGGTGGTAGCCAGGGCCAAGCCTATCCCGGCGGCGTAGAACCTGAGGAACAGGAGGGCAAAAGAATAGCTCCCTTGGCGGGCGAGGAATGTACTCGCAAGGCCAATGAGAACTAGGTGCGGGAGGATGACAAAGGTCCATTGCCGCCAATTGCCTTTTTGACTGCGGTGCCCTCCATTTATTGTGCGCAGCGCTGCCAATCTAAGACCGGAAACCCGAAGAACAAATACCAGGGCAAAAAGGGAAACGACAAATAGAAACAGGATCGCCACCAACGCGGGCAGGCGGAATACGACCGATTGGATGAGGTGAAGGAACTGCGTCTTTTCGCTTAGCCTGAGCCCGTCATTCCTGGCCGATTCGTAGAAGTGGTTCGCATTGCCACCCGTTGCTTTGGGAACCAAGACGTAGTCACCGTGGTAATCCAGCGACCCAAGCTCACTGGCCGCTTGGCTCAAGGCATCCGGCCGGTTGAGCCGGGGAATGCGTTCCGGTGCTGGATAATTTTCCTCCAGCGGGATGAAAACCTCGTGGGAAGTCCCGCTTGCGTCATTGGTGCCAGTCAGCCGGTAGATGGAGTAGCCGTTCTGCTCGGCCAATGAAACCAGTGAGTTACGGATTACCGTCGGTGCGTAGTCTGACTCAAGCTCCTCCGCGAGTGAAGTCTTAGGCTCGACGTAGTCAAGACTAAAGGTTGATTCGACCCCTAAGGACAAGGGCTTGGTGGAGTCAACCAGGGCTGTCAGCAGCCACCCAGTAGTCGCGATGACTGCAGCAAGAAGTAGGCTCAAAAGCCCAAGTACTAGGGGTCGAATACGCATGAGTTCTAGCAGAAGTTGTAGTAGTAGCTGTCCTTAGTGCCCGGCAAATTCGTTGCCCAAAGCTCAGCGATCGACTTCTGGCCGCCGCGGGTGTCGATGCTTTGTTGCCTTCTGTCGTTGACGATCACAGTCGAAGTATGGCACCGATTCACGGTGAAATAAGAACGCGCCTTAGCGTCCCAGAATCCGTACTCCCAGGTACCGCCACCTGCAGGGTAGCGAACTTTCCGGCCGACAGATGCCCAGTAGGTTGTGAAGGCTGGTGCTGCCTCGCCGAGTAGCTCGGCCATCACACCGGAAGCAAAGCCTCCCTTGGCGCCGTGGTCTTGGAATTCTTCTGCGGAAGCAACGGCTGAGTTAGATACGGAAACGCTCAGAGCAGAGGCAATCAGCAGCGCTGCAAACTGCCGAGTGCGCTTTTTGGGGGTCATAACAGTCTCCTTTGAGAGAGGAAATGAGGCGGGATTGCCTCAAAAGGAAGGCTACCCTAAGTGAATATAAATGGGAATAGAACCAGTTTTCTAATTTTATTGGTACTTTTCACGGGCCTTAGGCTCGGGAGGGCGGTGGTTGTCCTTGGTCCGCTATGTCTTGGATTCACCCCGTACGGAGTGGGGTTGCCCGCAACACGCCCTTTCGTCCTTGCTCTCTTCTGACGTCACCCTCGCCAACGTCAGCTGCGCGAAACTCCTGCCTAGTTTCGCACGCCGCAAGCGCACGGTGTCGTGCGCTTGCTTAGGCCGCCCCTAAGGCGCAGCACATGCGCGCGATTGTTGATGTGCCACACACTGCAACCTAGTTCCACACGATCTGCACCGATTCAGGGTTGAAGGTCTTGGTGCCGCGCACGCCACGGCGCAGGCGCACCTGGCACAGGGTGTTGATGACTCGACGCTGCACGGCAAGCTCTGCGTTGTCGAAGGCGTCCACGGGCGAGGCGTAGCCGGTTGTGTCGAGCAGCGCCGATGCGCCAGCAAGGCGGGCAGGGCGCGTTTCGAGTTTCTCGATCTGCGGCTCATAACGGTTTCGCGCGCGCTTGAGGTCACGGGCCTCGATAAGCTCCTCGTCGTAGTCAGCCTGGACGCGGGCGAGCTTTGCGCGAAGCTCAGCGAGTTCGTCGTCGATGGCGTCGACCTCGTCGTCATCCGCAGTTGGCAACAGGTCTGCTAGGTCGTCACGGCCAAGGCGGGCGCGGATCACGGCGAGCACAAAATCATCGACGCTGTGAGTGCGCACTAAGCCACAGGCCGCGCAGCGGTAGCGGTCGGTATGCGTGTGCACGGGGTTGCCGCATTCGTCGCAGACATACAGGCCCGAGCCAAGATGGCGGCGAGTATTCCGGCGCTCCTTGTTTGTCAGCCGGTCGGGATCATCGAGCACGTTTTGCACACGCCACCACAGATCGGGTGTGACGATCGGCTCCCACTGCCCTTTCACCGGCTCGCCGGTATCGGGGTCGCGGACGATATGCGTGACACGGCGGTATTTGTTCTTCACGCCTTTGCGCTTGGCCTTCTTATACGTGGAGTAGCCGGCATACACGGGGTTGCGCAGGATCGAGTGCAACGACGTGTAGGCCCAGGGCTGCGCGTCGGGAACCGACTTTTCTTCCTGGCCAGCAGCGCGACGGCGTGCGTTGCGCTCTGTGACCACGGTGTGCATATGGCGCGGCGTGGTCGGAATGTCCGGCAAGCCCGGTTGATCGACCCCAGATAAGGCGCGTGCGATATCGCGCATGGAGTTGCCCCTCTCGACAGCGCGGAACATACCGAGCACGGCGGCGGCTTCGGATGGGATGATCTCGCCGGTGGAGGTGTAGCCGATCGGGCGCACACCGCCGGAGTACCAGCGGCCCTGCTCGGCGCGCTGCTGTTGCGCACGGGATTGGCGCATGCTTTTGCGTTCGATCTCGCCGCGCGCCACGGCTGCTTTGATACGCGCGTACATTCTGCCGCCGTCGGTGGCAAGGTCAACATCACCGTTCGCGGTGACGAGTTTCAGCCCCTGCTCTTCCGCCCTGTCGATCCACTCTTCGAGCTGCGCGGGCTGTCGTGTGAGGCGGTCGAGGTCCCAGCAAATGATCGCGTCGATCTCGCCGCGCTCAAAGGACGCCACCATCGCGTCGTAGTCGGGACGGTCCACGTCCTTCTTTGATGCAGAGATCGATTGATCGACGTAGGTATGCACGACGTCCCAGCCGCGTTGCTCGGCGAGGGCTTCGCAGTCCTGACGCTGCCGGTCGATGGCGAGGCCGTCCATGGCAGCATCTAACGAGATACGGAGGTAAATAGCAGCACGTGTAGTCATACGCTATTCATAGCGCATTTAGGTTACATTGAAACGAAACTCCACGCAGACGACATCCTCAGCCTGCTCGACCTCGCAGACCGCTAGCTCGCCAGCAGCCGCTTTGACACGAAGCTCCCACCGCCTACCGGGCGCGCAGTTCCACGGGCACAGCCTTAAAGTTTGCGGATACGCTCTGCATCAGCCACGAGGTTTTGCGTGAGCTTCTCCGCTTCAAGGCCACTCAAGTCGCAGCTGTCGAAGCGGGCCAGCCAATCAGCACGAATGGCGGGGGAGTCGAACCAGGTTGCGCGCTCGGCTTCAATATCCTCGATACCGCTCAAGGTGCGGCCGTCGCGGGTGCGGATCTCGAGGTCGTCGACAAGCGGGGCAATCGCTTGAAGCCCTGGGACGATGGCCTTAAAGCCCGACGTATGGGAAACCTCATTGGTCCAGCGCGGGTAGCGGCTCACGCGCTGCGCCTCCAGGTAGCGCTGGACGACACCGAGCCTGGAGACCTCCTGCGCCACCGCCAAGCCCACGACCCTCACGCGGAAACCCGCGGAGCGAAACTTGGCTATCTCACCCGCGATGAATTCCGGGTTGGACAGCGTGTTCTCAATGATGAGGGAGTGGCCGTGCTGCCGACCATATTCAATCAGCGAGGACATCCAATAGGGCACCGGTCCATTGGTGAGCACGTCCATGCGCAGGGGGTCGCGCTCCATGATCTCGTCGAGGGCGGGGTGCAGCTTCCGAACCTCATCGGAATCAAGGACCGCGTGACCATTCTTTACAGATTCAATAGCCGTTGATTTGCCTGACGCTGGCTGCCCCGCCAAATAAATGACCTCTGGAACAGCCGGACCATGAGCATTCGACCGACCAAAATAGCTAGTTTGCAGAGTCTTTAGCCGCTGCTCCATGACCTGCGGATCAACGGGGAAGTCAGCGGCGGAAAGCATAAGCTATGCCGCTTTGTGCTCGGAGGAGAGGGCTTCAAGCCGCTGCGCAAAGAGAGCCGCAGCGGCGCGGATGGCTTCAATGTCGGTTGAATCAACACCACTGACTATGTCCTCTACCAGCCAATTCTGACGAATCCACCATTGTGATTCAACATCGTTGCCTGCTTCAGCGGCCCGAGTGAGGTAGGCAGCTTTCAGCGAGGACGCAATCTCCTTCATTGCGTCGAAGGCTGCGTACTCGATCTCCGGGACTTTGGTGGTGCTCATGGCGCTAAGAATAGCAGCGCCAGGCCGGTTTTAGCCGTTGATGATCTGCGGGTAAGCCAAGCCCTTGAGGCCCTCGGTACCGAACTCCACGCCATAGCCGGAGGACTTAATACCGCCGAAAGGCACGCGCGGATCCACCGCACCGTGGCTGTTGATCCACGTGGTGCCAGCCTCCAGCTGCGCAGCAACGTCCAGTGCACGCTCACGGTTGGAGGACCACACGGAAGAGCCCAAGCCCACGTCAAGCTTGTTGGCCTGCTCGATGGCCCAATCCAGGTCTGTGTACTTCACAATCGGCAGTGCCGGGCCGAACTGCTCCTCGACGACCAGCGCGTTATCCGGGTCGATGTCCGCCACCAGGGTGGTGGGGTAGAAGTAGCCCGGCGCGTCATAGTCCGGGTCACCGCCCAGCAGCACGCGGGCGCCGGAGTCCTTGGCGGCGTTGACGAGCTTGTCCACGATGTCGAACTGCTGCTTGTTCTGCAGCGGGCCGAGCACGTTTTCTTCTTCCAAGCCCACACCCATCGGCGAGGCCTTGGCTACCTCGACGAGGGCTTCGCAGACGGCGTCGTAAAGCGATTCCGGCACGTACAGGCGCTTCATTGCCGCGCAGGTTTGTCCAGTGTTGATGAACGCGCCCCAGAAAAGGTCGCCGGCGATGGCGGCTGGGTCGGCGTCGTCAAGCACGATGCCCGCGTCGTTGCCGCCGAGCTCGAGGGTGAGGCGCTGCAGGTTCGCGGCAGAGGACTCGACGATCTTCTTGCCGGTCGCAGTGGAGCCGGTGAACATGATCTTGTCGATGTCCGCGTGAGTGGTCAGCGCTGCGCCTACCGCGCCGTCGCCGGTGACAACCTGCAGGACGCCTTCCGGAAGCACGGAATTAAAGACCTTGATGAGCGCCAGGACGGACAGCGGGGTGTACTCGGAAGGCTTAACCACCACGGCATTACCCATGCGTAGGGCCGGGGCAATCTGCCAAATGGTGATCATCATCGGCCAGTTCCACGGGCCAATCGCACCGACGACGCCGAGCGGACGGTAGTGCACGGTCGCGGTGATGTCATCATCGACAGCGGTGTAATCAGGGGACTCGAAGGACGCCGTCGCGCGCAGCCACGCGGAGCACGCACCAACCTCGAAGCGAGCATTCGGGCCTTTCAGCGGCTTGCCCTGCTCGCGGGAGAGCAGCTCCACCAGCGGCTCCGCGGAAGCTTCAATGGCGTCCGCAGCCTTCAGCAGGAGGTCACAACGCTCAGCATCGCTGAGCTTTGCAAAGGACTTCTGCGCCTGAACCGCACGCTCAACCGCCGCATTGAGCTCCTCAACACTGCCTTCAGGTGCGACACCCACAACCTCTTCGGTGGCCGGGTTGATAATTTCGCGGCCCTCATCAACGGTGATGGCTGCGAGAAGATCTTCATAGGTGGCGAACTGCGACATTTATTCTCCTTAGTCGAGGTGTGCAATGTTTCGCCCATTGTTACCCACAACACATAATTACATTTGACTCTCAGCGCACAAAGCTTGTTCAAAAGTGTGCTTGAGGTCACTGTATAGTATTTATATGCCCAACTCTTCCTCGCACTATGACCTCGCGGCCTGGCGCGCGGCGTCTTCGGAAACCTTCGGCAAGCTTGAGGTTCACGCACCCGAGGTGAGCACCTTTTGGGCCCAGCTCACCAGCACCAGAGTGGGGGAGGTCTCTCTCTTTGACATGCACACCGCGCCCCATTCCGTAAAAAGGGAAAGCGCAGCGCTTGGCGACGCCCCCTTTTGCAAGCTCAGCTTGCAACTTTCGGGCCGCTCCACCATGGCGCAAGATGGCCGAACCTGCGAGCTTCATCCCGGTGACTTAGCACTGTATGTCACTCAACGGCCTTATGTTCTTGAATATCCCGTCGAGCAGCACACTCTTATCGTTCACTTTCCACAGAGCCTACTTAGCCTCACACCGGCTCAGATTCAGCAGCTAACTGCGAGCCCAGTTTCCCGTGATCATGGCTTGGGCAAGGTGGCAGTGCCGCTTTTCGAGCAGCTGGCCAACAATCTCGACGTGCTGGAGGGGCCGCATGCCTCCGCGCTCGTTCGTTCCGCGTTAAACATGTTGGTCACAGTGTTCTCTTCTGAAATCGACACCGCCTCTGACTCGAAGAATTTGTTATTCAACCAGGCCACCTCATATATCGAGCAGCATTTGGGTGATGCAGATCTTTCCCCAAGCGCCATCGCCACGGCACTTTTCGTATCCGTACGCCATCTTCATTCGCGCTTTGCCGCCCAAGGCCTTTCAGTAGGTTCCTACATCCGCAGCCGCCGACTAGAGAAAGTACGAGAGGAGCTAACAAACCCCTTAAATGCCAAGGAATCCATTGGCACCATCGCCGCGCGCTACGGACTGCACGATCCATCGCATTTCTCGCGCATCTTCAAGGCTGAGTTCGGGATTTCTCCCAGCGCTTATCGCGCCCGTTTCACACTCCATCCCTTTAAGAGCTCTAGATCGGGGTAAATTTCCCATTTAGCCTCTATACGGATCTGCGTAGTCACATAATCATTTTGTGAAGAAGAAATCTCTTGTCCTACTGCTTGCTGCGGCCCTCTCATTTGGCGCTATCTCTCCAGCGCAAGCACAAGAAGTTAACGCTCCGGTAGCGTCCCAAAAGAGCGTTACAGCCGAACAAGATACCGCCACCAACTCCCAGTCCTCGTTTGATCGTGATGGCGATGGCGTTGGTTGCGAGCGCGACCCTCGTTAAGACCTAGAGCAGCCACCCCATCGGAGTGGCTGCATTTCTTTATTCCTTATCGGTTGGCGTAGGGATTGCGCACACCGATGTACTGCAGCGAGGTGTACTCCTCGATGCCCTCGGCGCCACCCTCGCGGCCCATGCCGGACTGCTTGACGCCACCGAATGGGGCAGCGGCGTTAGAGATGACACCGGCGTTGAAGCCCATGAGACCAAACTCTAGGCCATCGCCCACGCGCCACATACGGTCGGAGTTTTCCGTGAACACATAGGAGGCAAGGCCATACTCGGTGTCGTTGGCCAGATCGATGGCCTCTGCTTCATCGCTGAAGGTAAGGATCGGCGCAACCGGTCCGAAGATCTCCTCCTGCGCCACGCGTGATTCACGTGAAACATTGGTCAGGACGGTCGGCTCGTAGAAGTAGCCAGCACCCTCACCACGGCTGCCGCCGACGAGGACTTTGGCACCCTTGGCCACAGCGTCTTCGACGAGCGCGGCGACGTTGTCCTGAGCCTTCTTCTCAATGAGCGGCCCACAGGTAACGCCCTCATCCATACCGTTGCCCACCTTGAGCTCAGAGATCTTGGCTGCAAACTTCTGTGCGAACTCTTCGGCCACGGACTCGTGCACGATAAAGCGATTAGCTGCGGTGCAGGCCTCACCAATGTTGCGCATCTTCGCGCCCATCGCACCCTCTACAGCTTGATCCAAGTCTGCGTCCTCGAAGACGATGAACGGCGCGTTGCCGCCGAGCTCCATGGAGGTGCGCAGAACGTTGTCCGCAGCAGCCTTCAACAAAGTCTTACCCACCGGAGTAGAGCCAGTGAAAGACACCTTGCGGAGGCGCGAGTCAGCCATGACCGGCTCAGAAATGGCGGAAGCGGACTTGCCCGCCACGACGTTCAGAACGCCCTCCGGAAGACCCGCGTCAATCATGGTCTGCGCGAAGTACTGAGCAGTCAGTGGAGTCAGCTTCGCTGGCTTGAGCACCATGGTGCAGCCCGCAGCAACCGCCGGCGCAACCTTGCGGGTAGCCATGGCGAGTGGGAAGTTCCACGGGGTGATAAGCAGGCACGGGCCCACCGGCTTACGGCGGGTCACCATCTGAAGGGTGCCCTCCGGTGCAGGCAAGCTGCGGCCATAGTCACGCACGGCTTCCTCAGAGAACCAGCGCAGATACTCCGCACCGTAAGTGACCTCACCGTAGGCCTCAGCCAGAGGCTTGCCCATTTCCAAGGTCATCAACGCAGCGAATTCATCTTTACGCTCGGTAACAAGCTCGAAGGCACGACGCAGAATGTTAGAACGCTCGCGCGGGGTTGTACGCGCCCACTCGTCCTGGACGGCACAGGCGGCATCCAGCGCGGCCACGGCATCCTCCGAGTTAGCCGAAGCCAATGTGGCTAGTACCTCACCCGTGGCGGGATTCTCCACGTCGAAGGTCTCACCTGACGCAGCATCGCGCCACTGCCCGTTAATCAGCAGGCCGGTCGGAACCTTGGCCAACAGTTGCTCAACATTGATAGTCATAAAAGTTGCTAACCTTTCTTCGAGAATTTATCCGCCAGCGTACGCGCCGCACCGGACAGCAGCTGGACATCAGCTCCTACCAGCGCAAACGACGCACCTGCGTCGAGATAACGCTGCGCCTGCTCCAGATTGAAAGCGTTGACGCCCACCGGCTTGTCTGCGGCACGGACCGCATCGAAAGTACGCTGCACTGCGTCCAGCACGTCTGGGTGGGTCTGCTGACCCAGCAGCCCCATTGAGGCCGCCAGATCCGAAGGGCCAACAAATACTTGGTCAACACCATCGACGGCCGCGATCTCCGCCGCGTTCTCCACAGCGGTGAAGGACTCAATCTGCACGGTCAGGCTGACGGTCTCAGCGGCCTTCTGCAAATACCCCTCCACACCATTCCAGCGGGAAGAACGAGCCAAAGCACTGCCGACGCCGCGCACACCGTGCGGTGGGTAATACATTGCCGCTACAGCCTTCTCGGCCTCGGCGACAGTATCGACCATCGGCACCATCAGATTCTGGGCACCAACATCTAGGTATTGCTTGATAAGTGCGGTGTCATTAACCGGAACACGCACCATGCGGGTTGGCCCATACGCATCCGTGGCCCGAAGCAATTCTGCGATGGTCTCCAAGCTATAAGGGGAGTGCTCGCCATCAATGAGCAGCCAATCGAAACCGGCGGAAGCAACAATTTCCGCCGCCACCTGGGAGCCGGAGCAGATCCAGGCGCCGATCAAGGGGGCGTGGTCAAGCGCGCGCGTGAAGGTTGGCGGAAGTTCTACTGGAATCGGCATGTGATCGCTCCCAACTTTCCATAATCGGCGTGGACGGTATCGCCCGGCTCCACCCACATCGGCTTGGTGAAGGAGCCGGCGAGGATGATGTCACCCTTCTTCAAAGTGTCGCCGTGGGCATGCAGCTTGTTCGCCAGCCAGGCGACGCCCATCGCCGGATGGTTGAGCACCGCCGCGGCGACGCCGGTGTCTTCGATGGATTCATTGCGATAGAGGAGTGCGGAGACCCAACGGAGGTCAACGTCTTCGGGACGGACTGGGTTGCCGCCATAAACCATCGCACCGAGCGCCGCGTTGTCAGAGATGGTGTCCACGATGGTGCGACCCTTCATCTCGATGCGGGAGGAGAGGATCTCCAAGGCTGGCACCACGTAATCGGTCGCGCGAAGCACGTCAAAGATGCTGCAGTTAGGCCCCGCCAGGTCCTCCTTGAGAACGAAGGCGAGCTCCACCTCGATGCGCACGTTCGAGAACTGCGCATGCTCGATAACGGAACCGTTCTCATAAACTTGGTCCGCGAAAATTGCCCCGTAGTCCGGTTCAGTAATGCCGGTCGCCTCCTGCATTACCTTGGAAGTCAGGCCAATCTTGCGGCCAACGAGGCGCCGCCCACCGGCGATGCCGCGCTTTACCCATTCACCCTGGATGGCATAAGAATCCTCCACACCCATGTCCGGGAAACGAGTGCTCAGCAGAGGAATCATCGTGCGGTCGCGCTCGGCCTGCGCCAGCTCATCCGCGATGGCTATATGTTGCTTGCTATCTAACATTGTCGAATTCCTTAGTTCGTTGTTTCACGTGAAACATGCAGAAAAGCTGGACTGCATTTCTGGGTTTTAATCAACCTTGAAATCACAGTCCAGCATCCATGAGAGCTTTAGAGCTGGTTGCCGAGCTTGAACTCGCCCTGCTTCCACTCCGGCATCTCCTCGGAATCTTCCTTGCGGGTGTAGGAGAAGCCATCCGCGCCGATGGTCTGCGCCATCTCGGACTCATCGGTGCGCTCGACCAGTGGAACCGGATTGCCATCGAGATCGAGGACGGTGGAGCCGTCGCGGTACCAAGAAGGCACAACCGGGGTACCCCACCAGTCGCGACGCTGGTTGTCGTGGACGTCCCAGGTGACAACCGGGTTGTCTGGGTCGCCGGTGTAGTAGTCCTGGGTGTAGATCTCCACGCGGTGACCATCCGGGTCGCGCAAGTAGAGGTAGTAGGCATTGGAAACACCGTGACGGCCTGGGCCGCGCTCGATAGCGTCAGACTCACGGAGAGCGCCAAGCTTGTCGCAGATGGCGATGATGTTGTGCTTCTCGTGGGTCGCGAACGCGATGTGGTGCATGCGCGGGCCGTCGCCACCGGTCATTGCGGTGTCGTGGACGGTCGGCTTACGGCGCATCCATGCGGCATAAACGGTGCCCTCTTCATCACGGATATCCTCAGTGACGCGGAAGCCAAGATCCTCCATGTAATCCACGGCCTTCGGAACATCCGGGGTGATCTGATTGAAATGATCCAAGCGAACCAACGCGCCCGGGATATGAGCGTCATAGCTCCACGCCAGACGCTCACGGTGCTCTACCTCGTAGAAGAACTCGTATGGGAAGCCCAGCGGATCCTGCACACGCACAGAGTCGCCGATGCCCTTGACAAAGCCGTCCTTGTTGCGACGAACCTCGCAGCCGCGGGCCTTGTAAAACTCCTCAGCACGGTCCAGATCTTCGGGGCTACGCACGCGGTAGGAGAAGGCCGCCACTGCCGGAACAGGGCCCTTGCGCAGCACCAGGTTGTGGTGGATGAACTCCTCGTAGGTGCGCAGGTAGATTGCGTTGTCATCTTCCTCGGTCACGACGAGGCCTAAGGTATCCACGTAAAACTTACGGGAAGCCTCAAGATCGGTAACAACGATCTCCATATAGGCGCAACGCAGGATATCCGGTGCTTGAACGGTGGTCATGATGTGCTCCTTTAAAGAAATGAGAGAGATGGATTAGTCCTGCTTGCCGAAGACCGGGTTGTGGACTTTGTCGAGGTTGATGTGGACTGCCTGCTGGTCGGTGTAGAAGTCGATGGAACGGTAGCCACCCTCATGGCCCAGGCCGGAGGCCTTAACTCCTCCAAATGGGGTACGTAGGTCGCGCACGTTGTTGGAGTTCAGCCAAACCATGCCAGCCTCGACGTTCTGTGCGAAGTTATGCGCACGCTTGAGGTCGGAGGTCCACACGTAAGCAGCCAGGCCGTACTTGGTGTTGTTGGCCAGCTCGAGCGCTTCCTCGTCGGTGTCGAACGGGGTGATGGCAACGACCGGGCCGAAGATTTCTTCCTGGAAGATGCGGGCGGAAGGATCGACGTCCACGAAGACGGTCGGCTGCACGAAGTTGCCCTCTGGGAAGCCCTCTGGGCGTTCGCCGCCGGCTGCCAGCTTGGCTTCCTGCTTGCCGATCTCGATGTAGGAGGTGACCTTCTCGTAGTGCTCTGGGTGAACCAGGGCGCCAACCTCGGTCTTCGGGTCAGAAGGCAGGCCCACCTTCACACGCTTGGCGACGGCGGTGTAGCGCTCAACGAACTCATCGTAAATGTCGCGCTGAACCAGGATGCGGGAGCCGGCGGTGCAACGCTCGCCGTTCAGGGAAAACACGCCGAAGATGCAGGCGTCGATAGCGGTGTCCAGGTCAGCGTCGGAGAAGACGATGGCTGGGGACTTGCCGCCGAGCTCCATGGACAGGCCCTTGAGGTGCGGTGCAGCGTTGCCGAAGATGATCTGGCCGGTGCGGGACTCACCGGTAAAGGAGATGAGCGGGACGTCTGGGTGCTTGACCAGTGGGTCGCCCGCGTAGCCCTCTTCACCGAAGCCGTTGACCAAGTTGAAGACGCCCTTCGGGAGGCCAGCTTCCTCGAAGATTCCAGCCCACAGCTGCGCAGACAGCGGGGTGAACTCAGCCGGCTTCAGAACAACGGAGTTGCCAGTTGCAATTGCCGGAGCGAGCTTCCAAGACTCGAGCATGAACGGAGTGTTCCACGGGGTGATAAGACCTGCGACGCCGATTGGCTTGCGGTTGACGTAGTTGATCTGGCGGCCTGGAACCTTGTAGGCGTCGTCAGCCTGCGCAACGATGAGGTCAGCGAAGAAGCGGAAGTTCTCCGCCGCGCGCTTTGCCTGGCCGTTAGCCTGGGTAATCGGCAGACCGGAGTCGAAGGACTCCCATGCAGCGAGCTTGTCAGCGCGGGTCTCAACAATGTCAGCAATCTTGTTGAGCACGCGTGCGCGCTCACGTGGCAGGGCCTTGGACCACTCGCCGCGCTCAAAGGCAGCCTTGGCGGCAGCAACCGCTTTGTCGATGTCAGCTGGCTTACCGGAAGCAGCCTTAATGTAGTTCTGGTTGGTTACCGGATCGAGTACGTCGAACTCGTCGCCATCAATAGAGGCAACGAACTCACCATCGATGTAGTGGAGGATCTTCTCTGGAAGGTCGGCTGGCTTGGCGGCGTCATTATTGATGCTCATTGCGGCATTCTCCTTAAACTGCGGTGTCTGTAATTTCTGCTTTTGCATTGCTGTCTGCCGGGCTTTCTGCCTGGCTATTTTTCTCGCGGTATCGGCGGGAAGTCTGCAAGCGATGTTCGCGCGCAACCTTTTCCACATAAGCTTCTTCCGCGCCGATCTCGATGAGAGCGAGCAGCTTTTCGTGTTCTGCCACCGATTCCAGGGCCCGCTCCGGTACGTAGCGGAAGGTGGAGACTCGGTGGTATTCAAGTTGGTCCCATTGCTCATAAACCAAGTTCACGAGCCTTTCGTTTGGGCACTTGGCGAAAAGCACACTATGAAATTCTTTGTTGAGCTTCGTGAACTCGTCTGGGTCGTGATGCACATCGAGTTCACGCATCTTCTGATTGATTGCTCGCGCCTTAGCAAAATCCTCAGCGGTGAGAAACGCTGCCGATTGGGCGGTGGCCCGTGCCTCCAGAGTGGCCACGATATCCATCGACTCGTAATAGGCCTCGCGGTTGTGCGTGGTAACCCTGGCGCCAACATTGCGTTCGTAGGTGACTAGGCCCTCGGCTTCGAGTTGCCGGATGGCTTCGCGCACTGGAACGACGCTGACGTTGAGTTCTTCTGCAATTGTTGAGAGCACCAACCGATGCCCCGGCTCATACTCACGAGTGCGAATCTGGCGGCTTATCCAGTTATAGGCTTGCTGAGACTTACTCTCAGGCGCGGATTGTTCAGATTTCTGGGTCTGATCCTTTGCTGAAGTCACTGACCACCACCATTCTTGAACTCAAGATAAGCCTCTTTATTGGCCCCCGTTGGCGGGAACATTCCGTCGAGGCTGGCGCCTGCCTTTACTTGCTCAGCAACCCACTCGTCCTCATGCTCCTTGGCCAAAGCAGCGTCTGCTACCTCTTCGGCCAGGTCACGCGGAATGACGATGACACCGTCGTCATCACCAACGATGATGTCGCCCGGAACCACGGTGGCGTTTCCGCAAGAGACAGCGATGTCGCTATCCCACGGAACGTGCTTACGGCCGAGTACGCAAGGATGCGCACCCTGAGTGAAGACAGGGAGCCCGATTTCGCGAACCGCTTCATAGTCTCGAACGCCGCCGTCGGTTACCACACCGGCTGCGCCGCGGGTCTTAGCACGAAGCGCGAGGATGTCCCCCAAGGTGCCGGAACCCGGCTCCTGGCGAGCTTCGATGACGATGACTTCACCCTCCTTGACGGTGTCGAAGACCTTCTTCTGCTCGTTTAGGCCACCGCCGTGGGACTTAAAGAGGTCCTCGCGCCCAGCTACGAAGCGCAGGGTGCGAGCCACGCCAACCATCTTGGTTCCCTTGGTCTGTGGGTAAACGCCTTCGATGACGCACTGATTGATGCCACGGCCTCGCAGCTGTGCGGAAAGACCGGCGGTCGGCGCTTCCTCGAGTTTCTCCTTCAGCTCTGCGGAGAGCTCAGAGGAGGGAAGTGGTGGCAGGCCTGCAGACTCGCGGTCACCGTATGCGTCCTCGCGCTGCTTGTCATCGACTTTCGGCAGGTTGCCCAGGGCTGGGTCGAAGTTAGCCGGGATTTCCACGACGGTGCTCTTCAAACGTCCAGAGGTGACACCGCCCGGCACGTCAACCTCGACCTCGACGACGTCGCCTGGCTCGATGACGGTGGAGCCGGCCGGCGTACCAGTCAAAATGATATCTCCAGGCTCCAGAGTCATGTGCTGGGAAAGATCTGCCACAAACTGGGCGAGAGGGAAAATGAGGTCCGCATCAGAGGAGGTGCCTTCCTGCACAACTTCGCCATTGACCCAAGTGCGCAGACGCAGGCCCTTGGGGTCGATCGTCTGGGCGTCGATAAGCTTCGGCCCAATCGGGGTGTAACCATCGCGGGACTTGGAGCGAGTGTTGGAGCCCTTGTCCTGCGCGCGATAGTCGTAGATGCCCAGGTCATTGGAGGCAGTCACATACGCAACGTAATCCCAAGCCTCCGCGAGAGAGACGTTGCGGGCCGCTTTTCCGATGATGAGCGCAATCTCGCCCTCGAAAGCAAGCAGCTCAGTGCCCGCGGGGCGCTCGACGACGCCGCCGGACTCGGCAAGCGTGCTCGTCGCCTTGAGGAAGTAGCTCGGGGTCTTAGGCCAGCGGCCTCGTTGTGCGGCACGAGACTCGAAAGCCACATGCACAGCAATCATCTTGCCCGGTTTCTCAGGCAGAAATTGGGGTACAGCCATGAAAAATCCTTCTTTTCTCTCAAATGCTTGCCCAAATCGTATATTATCCCTACAATCGCCGCAAGTGGTTTAATTCACAAAGCTTGGAACGTATATGGCAAGCCACATATTGAAAGGAAAAACATGTCGCACGCAACCGCCGCCCCGACAATCACGACGAGCGAACGTCGCCGTGTTGTCGCTGCGACCACCATCGGTACCGCCATCGAGTGGTACGACTACTTCCTCTACGCCGCAGTTGCCGGCCTCGTATTTAACAAGCTCATGTTCGGCCCGCTGGAGGGTGGTCTCGCCACCATCATCTCCTTCCTGACCGTTGGCTTGTCATTCCTGTTCCGCCCGGTCGGCGCATTTCTGGCTGGACACTTCGCTGACCGCCTCGGCCGCCGCGTTGTCCTCATGGCTACCCTCTTTGCAATGGGTGGCGCCACCACACTCATCGGCGTGCTGCCCACCTACGACTCAGCGGGTGTTTGGGCCCCAATCCTGCTTATCTTCCTGCGCATCATCCAGGGTATTTCCGCTGGTGGCGAGTGGGGTTCCGCCGTGCTGATGGCTGTAGAGCACGCCCCAGTTAACAAGCGCGGCCTCTACGGCGCCGGCCCACAGGTCGGCGTCCCCGCAGGTCTGCTGCTTTCCTCCGGCGTGCTGTCCATCATGAATAGCATTGCGCCTGGCGACGCCTTCATGCAGTGGGGTTGGCGCGTACCGTTCCTGCTCTCCTTCGTTCTGGTCATCGTTGGCTACCTCATTCGCATGGGCGTCGAGGAGTCCCCAGTCTTCGAGGAGATCGCGGAGCGCCAGGAAGAAGAGTCTGCACACCCATTCACGGTGCTGTTCAAGAAATTCTTCCCGCTGGTTCTTACCGCAGCGCTTATCTTCGCCGGCAACGGCACCGTGGGTTACATGACCACCGGCGGCTACATCCAGAAGTACGCCTCTGACCCTGAAGGCCCAGTGGCACTGGCACGCGGTGATGTCCTCAACGCCGTTACGCTTTCCGCCTTCACTTGGGCAATCTTCACCCTGTTTGCCGGCTATATCTCCGACTTGATTGGCCGGCGCAACACCTACCTCATCGGCTTCGTCCTGCAGGCAATTGGTGCCGCCGCCCTCTTCCCGCTGGTCAACACCGGCGATCTGAAGATGCTGTACGTCGCCCTCATTTCCCTATCCTTGGGCCTTGGCCTTACCTACGGTGCACAGTCCGCTATGTACGCCGAGCTCTTCCCAGCTTCCATCCGCGCAACCGGCGTTTCCATCACCTACGCTATCGGCTCGGTTCTGGGTGGCGCCTTCGCCCCGATGATTGCCGCCTCCCTGGTGGAAGCCACCGGCACGACCTTCGCAGTGTCCGGATACCTCGTCACCGCCTCCATCGTTGGCCTGGTATGCATGTTTATCCTGCGTGAACGCAAGGGTATTCCACTCGGCCCAGAGCACGAAGCAGAGCAAGCCCGTGGCCACTTCATCTTCACCAAGTAGCCGCAACCGGTAGCCACCTAGCAGCCGCTCACAGACTTAGTCGCCAGTTTCTCCTACCCGGCAAAGTGGGAGAAACTGGCGGCATTTTTGCACCCCTCAAAGCGCACACGCACAAACCCAGAAAACTCTTAAGAGTGATTGTGCAATTTCGTGCCATCATATATGATTCGGCACATAGGACTTGGATCACAGATATATGACTCATTGAAGTGGGTCACCATCAGTCCCACCAAAACCTCACACACCGCGGGGGTTCCTCCCACCCCCTCCTCATCTCGGTTAGTAAGGAGACCACAGTGCAGTTCCACCACAACGGTTATGTTTCCCAAGACCCACGCGTCCTTGAACCAGCAGGATACGGCGTAGATCGTCCATCTGAGCTCCCAGACACCATGGACGTCCTCATCGTCGGCTCCGGCCCGGCAGGCATGATCGCAGCTGCACAGTTGGCGATGTTCCCCAACGTCAACACCCGCATTATCGAGCGTCGTCCACACCGCCTCATCTTGGGCCAGGCAGACGGCATCCAGTCCCGCTCCGTGGAGACCTTCCAGGCATTCGGCTTTGCTAAGGAAATCACCGAAGAGGCTTATGAAATCACCGAGATGTCCTTCTGGAATCCGGATCCCGAAAACCACGAGCACATCAAGCGCGGTGCACGCCCAATCGATGATGAGTTTGGCATCTCCGAGTTTCCGCACCTCATCGTGAACCAGGCACGCGTCCTCGACTACTTCGCCCGCTTCGCACACCGTGCCCCGGCGCGCATCAAGCCGGACTACGGCTGGAAGTTCATCGAGCTTGAGGTCGGGGAGGGGGAGTACCCCGTCGCCGCCCACTTGGAGGATGAGAACGGCAACCCACGTGCTGTCCACGCCAAATACGTCATCGGCTGTGACGGCGCAAAGTCCCGCGTCCGCAAATCCATCAGCCGCTCCCTGAAGGGTGACCAGGCCAATCACGCATGGGGCGTTATGGACGTGGTCGTCGACACCGACTTCCCTGACTGGCGCACCAAGTGTGCAATCCACTCCAAGGCTGGCTCCATTCTTCACATCCCGCGTGAGGGCGGCTACCTCTGCCGCGTCTACGTCGACCTCGGCGTTGTTCCAGAGGGCGACAACGGCAAGGTTCGCGAGACCCCAATCGAGAAGATCATTGAGAAGGCCAACGAAATCTACTCGCCGTACTTCATCGACGTGAAGATGGTGGCGTGGCACTCCGTTTACGAGGTAGGACACCGCTTGGTCGACGCTTTCGACGACAATAACGACACCCCACGCGTCTTCCTCACCGGCGACGCTTGCCACACCCACTCCGCCAAGGCTGGCCAGGGCATGAACGTCTCCATGCAGGACGGCTTCAACATTGGCTGGAAGCTCGGCCACGTCCTCGATGGCCGCGCGCCAGAGGAGCTGCTGTGCACCTACCACGGTGAGCGCCAGCCGGCCGCCCAGAACCTCATCAACTTCGACCGCGAGTGGTCCACCCTTATGGCCACCCCAACCGAGGAGCTCGATGATCCGGAGGCAGTAGAGAAGTACTACGTTGCTGCCGAAGAGTTCGCTGCCGGCATGATGACGCAGTACGAAGAGAACATCATCGTCGGTGACACCCAGCACCAGGATCTGGCTACTGGCTTCCCAGTGGGCAAGCGCTTCAAGTCCTTCGAAGTGCTCCGCCGTTGCGACGCCTTCAAGCTTCACCTCGGCCACCAGCACTTCGCCGACGGACGCTACCGCATCTACGCTTTTGCCGACGCCCCGAAGGCCGGCGCGGAATCCAAGCTCACCGCCTGGGCCGAGCAGATGCAAGAGATCATCGCTAAGTTCAACCCGGAAGGCGCTGATGAGAACACCTACTTTGATATCAAGGCCATCTACCAGCAGACCAACCACCACGACTACGAGATTCTCGACGCTCCTCGTCTGTTCCGCCCCTTGAACGGCAAGTTCAGCGTCCCAAACTGGGAGAACGTCTTCAACGCGCTTTCCCCAGAGGAGGACATCTTCGAGGCCCGCGGCATCTCCCGCAAGGGTGCGGTCGTCATCGTCCGCCCGGACCAGTACGTGGGCGCAGTTCTGCCGCTTGACGACGCCGCCGGTGTCGAGGCGTACTTCGACAACGCACTGTTGCCAACCAAGTAAGCAACGGCTCTAAATAACAGCCACAAACAAGGCCCCGCGTAGTGTTTCACGTGAAACACAGCGCGGGGCTTAAGTTTGAAGACAATATGAGTGCGTAGCCAAGAGCTCTTCCAAGCGTTCCTCGAGCGGCTGGCGGTTTAGCTCCGCAACCCTATCGCGAAGATCGGAAGCATCGAGTTCCCCAAGAACGTGAGTTAGAACCTCTTGGGAAGATTCTTCTTGATGCTCCAGCGCGCGATAGAAAGCGGCACTCAATATGATTTGTTCCATCACCGCTATGGACTTGCCCGGAGAATACTCCGGAGCATCCGGCTCAAAGTCCCAGACCTGGACCCAGTGGAGGCCGAAGAACTTGAGAGAATTACCTTCCACGACTTCGCGGGCGTAGGTGCGGGGAAGGGCAGCGCTACGGCGGGCCAGATCGAAGATGCCGAAGACTGGCTCGCCATCGTTCTCGCCAACCACGAGCCAATCGCTGCCGTGGTATTCCACCAGCGATTGGCCGAGCACGAGTTCAACCTCATCGACGCTGAGCTTCGGAGCGACCTCACGGGCGAAAGCGTCGACATATGGCGCTTGCCATGTCTTGTGCTGCTTCAGCTTCTCATCGTCGCCGTGAACTTCCATGAAACGCCTGAAGGTCTCCGCCGCTTCCTCACGGCGCTTGGTTAGTTGTTCCGAGTACTGTTCCTGAAGTGGTGCGAGTTTGGCTTCAAGCGTGTCCATGGTCACAATCATACATAGGAGCACTCATTTTGCCTGTGCATAAAATGTGCGCGAAACCACACACATAGCACACACTCATGCTATGGTGTGTTTCATGCAACTTCTGACCAACACATCCCAGAACTGGTGGTGGCGCGCGTAACTGCGGGCCAGTTCACTCGAAACCAGAAGATTTAGGCTCGCGCTATGCGGGCCTTTCGTGGTTTTATAGCCACCACGGCGCACGCGGCGCGAATCTAAAGCTTCAAAACTCAAGAAGCCATAGACAACATTTAGCCGCGAAAGGGCACCACTAATGCCACCAACCCCTACCGCCGGAACGGTCTTCCACACCGCCTCCCAAGCGATACCTTATGAGCAGGATGCGTCGCTGCTTTTCCACCGGCTCGCGCAGTCGAAGGATAGCCTCCTCCTTGAGGCCGCCGACATCGAGTCCAAGAAGAACCTCAACTGCATCGCCGTTCTCCAGGCCGCGCTGAAAGTCACCTGCCGGGGCCAGCGCGTCACAGCCACGCCACTAACTGAAGTCGGCGAGACAATGATGGCGCGACTCAAAGATCAGCTCGGCGAGCACTTTGATGGCGAAGATTTTGTATTTAGTCTTTCCTCCAAGAGCGACGAGCGCGAGCGCCTCCGCGATGTATCGACGGCCGCTGTTCTCCGAGCCCTTCAATTAGACGCTGGTTACTCCACTCCGGATGGAGCACTTCCATTCGTCGGCGGCGGCTTTGCTTATGACTATCTCGAGAGCTTCGAGAAACTGCCCGCCGTAGGGGAGGGGCCGAACGATTATCCGGATTATGAGTTCGTCGTCGCGCAGACGCTACTGACCATCGACCACGCCACGGAGACCGCCGCGTTGCATGCGGTCGATCTGAGCGAGGAAGCGGCGTCGTCAAGCTTGGCAGAGCTCGCATCCATCGAGGCACAAGAACTGGAGCCCACTCCAAGCCGCTATCGACTCATCGCGAAAGCTTCGATGCCCGACTCCGAGTTCCGCGCCATTGTGTCACAGTTACAAAATAACGTGACTGCGGGGGACATCTACCAGGTGGTGCCCGCGCGCGCATTTTCGCTCGATTGCCCCGATGCATTCGCCGCCTACCGTCAGCTCCGCGAGACCAACCCCTCGCCGTACATGTTCTACGTGCGCGGTGCGGACTACGAACTCTTCGGTGCCTCCCCGGAGTCGAACCTGAAGTTTAATGCCTCCACCCGCGAGGTACAGCTTTATCCCATCGCCGGTACGCGCCCGCGCGGGCTCAACCCAGACGGCAGCATCAACCATGAGCTCGACATCCGCAACGAACTCGAGATGCGTACCAACAACAAGGAAGTCGCCGAGCACACCATGCTTGTGGACCTCGCCCGCAACGACCTTGCCCGCGTGGCCGTACCGCAGACCCGCAAGGTCGCGGAGCTACTCCAGGTGGACCGTTACTCGCGCGTCATGCACTTGGTTTCGCGTGTAACCGCCACTCTTCACGAAGACTACGACGCCCTCGACGCATACCGCGCCTGCATGAACATGGGAACACTCACCGGCGCACCGAAGCTACGGGCAATGGAACTCGTACGCGAGACCGAGGGAACCCGGCGCGGTTCCTACGGCGGGGCAGTGGGTTACCTCAAGGGCGACGGCTCTATGGATAACTGCATCGTCATCCGCTCCGCCTACGTGAAGAACGGCCAAGCCGTGGTCCAGGCAGGTGCCGGCGTAGTCCGTGATTCCGTCCCCCAAGCTGAAGCAGATGAAACCTTGCACAAGGCCTACGCAGTCCTGCACGCCATCGCTCTGGCGCACAACGCCCAATTGGAGGTTGTCCGATGACCCATTCTCCGCACGTAGTGCTCATTGATAACCACGACTCCTTTGTCTACAACCTCGTGGACGCACTCGCTGGCTACAAGACCACCATCTTCCGCAACACCGTCTCCGTCGAGGAGATTCTGGCCGCAATGCCGGACATCATCTGCCTGTCCCCAGGCCCCGGCCACCCGCGCGATGCCGGTTGCATGATGGAGCTCATCGACCACGCTCTCGGCAAGATCCCGCTTTTCGGCATCTGCCTCGGCTTTCAGGCGCTGCTGGATCACCACGGCGGAACCGTCGAGCCTTGCGGCCCGGTACACGGCAAGTCGGTGGCGATGACGCTAACCGAAGAAGGCGCCGAGCACCCGATCTTCACCGGCCTTAACGTGGACTCCGAGCCAGACAACCCGAACTATGTGGGCACGCAGGTTCCAGTGGCCCGCTACCACTCCTTGGGTTGCACGCAGATTCCCGCCGGAATGCGGGCCTTGGCGACCACGGAGACGCAGATCGGTGACGTAGTGATGGCGGCCGAGACTAACGATGGAATGGCATTCGGCGTGCAGTTCCACCCGGAGTCCGTGTTGAGCCCGAAGGGTCCAATCATGTTGGAACGTTGCATCGAGAATTTATCGCTGAAATCAATTAAAGGAGAGACCAAGTAAATGGAAAATAAGAATGCACTCAAGGCCCTCCAGGGTTACCTGGATATCACCGAACCCACGGTGGAGCAGGCCATCGAGGTCTTCACCCCGTTAACCATCGGCGAATATGACGACATCCACGTCGCAGCGCTTCTCACCCATATCCGCACCCGTGGCGAGACCTTCGCCGACGTCGCCGGCGCAGCCCATGCCTTTCTCACCGCTGGCCGCCCCTTCCCGGTGACGGGGGAGGGCCTCATGGACACCGCCGGAACGGGCGGCGACGGCGCGAATACCATCAACATCACCACGGCGGCGTCGCTAGTCGCTGCGTCCGACGGCGTGAAGATGATCAAGCACGGCAACCGTTCAGTCTCCTCCAAATCGGGTTCCGCGGACGTACTCGAAGCCATGAACATTCCGCTCGACCTCAATCCACAGCGCGCCGTGAAGCAATTCGAGGCCTCGAACTTCACCTTCTTATTCGCACCCGCCTACAACCCTGCGGTGGCCCACGTGCAACCAGTGCGCAAGGCGCTAGGCATCCCCACCATCTTTAACACCCTCGGCCCACTGCTTTCTCCGGGCCGCCCGGAATTCCAGATCATGGGCATCGCGAATCCGACGCAGGGCCAACTCATCGCTGAGGTATTCAAGGAGCTCGGCCGCACCCGCGCGCTCGTGGTCCATGGCGCGGGCACCGACGAGATTGCTGTCCACGGAACCACTCACGTGTGGGAACTCAACGACGGTGAGATTAAGGAATATGACATCACCCCGGAGGAGCTCGGTATCGCACGTCACGAGCTCGCGGAGCTCGAGGGCGGCAATGGCGCCGAGAACGCCGCGCTCATCCGCAAGGTCTTCGCAGGGGAGGGCAGTCCTGCGCATTACGACGCCATCGTGGCCACCGCGGGCGCCATGTTCTACCTCTGCGGCAAGGCCGAGTCCATCGCCGCAGGCGTGACGCACGCCAAGGAAGTCATCGACTCCGGCCAGGTGGCGCAATGGCTGCGTACCCACGAGGAGGCCAACTATGGCTAGTCTGCCAACGGTGCTGGAAGGGATCGTCGCCAAGCGCCGCACACACATCCCTGACATTCGTGAGCGCATCGCACACGTCGACCTTCAGGCGCTGCCCAAATCGGAGCGTTCGCTTTACGACGCCCTCAAGGGCACCAACCGCTTCATCATGGAGTGTAAGTCCTCCTCGCCTTCGCTCGGTCTTATCCGCGAGCACTACGAGCCGGGCAACATTGCGCGCATCTATTCGCGTTATGCCTCTGCCATCTCGGTGCTCTGCGAGCCGGACAGGTTCGGCGGCGACTATGACCACTTGCAGACCGTCGCAATGTCGACGCACCTACCGGTTCTGTGCAAGGACTTCATCATCGATCCGATTCAGGTCTACGCGGCGCGCTACTACGGTGCCGATGCCATCCTGTTGATGATGTCGATCGTCGATGATGAGACCTACGCCGAACTCAAGGCCCTGGCCGATTCGCTTGGCCTGGATGTCCTCACCGAGGCGATCACCAAGGAAGAGGTCGACCGCGCGGTTGCCTTTGGCGTAGATATCATCGGTATTAACAACCGCAATCTGCACGATCTCAGCATCGACCTGACGCGCTCAGGGCAGCTCGCCGAGTACATTCCGGAGGGCAAGATCGTGGTCTCCGAATCTGGCATCCGCGACAACCAGACGGTGCGTCGCATCGGCGGCCACGCCAACGCCTTCCTTGTGGGCTCCCAACTAACAAGTCAGCCCGACATCGATCTCGCCGCCCGCCGCTTGGTCTACGGCGACAATAAAGCCTGCGGACTAACGTCGTGGACCGCTGCTCAAGCAGCACGTGCCGCCGGCGCCGTGTACGGCGGGCTCATTTTCGAGGAAGCCTCTCCGCGTAATGTTTCACGTGAAACTGCGCAAAATATCATCGCCCATGAGCCGGACCTGCTCTACGTTGCCGTCTCCCGCCGCACCTCCAACTTTGAAGAACTCGCTCTCGACGGCATCCACGCCATCCAGCTCCACGCGCCATACCAGGGGAGCGTTGAGACCGAGCGTGCTCTCATCGAAGAGGCCAGCAAGCATTCCAACCACGTCTGGCGTGCCATCGATATGACGGCACCTCACGCCCCAGAGTTGGTTGCAGCGCTTGCCGACGTCGCGGATCTCTTGGTCCTCGACACCGGTTCCGGCGGTACGGGGGAGACCTTCGACTGGTCAACAGTCCCCGCTGGGATTCCCGCCCTGTTGGCGGGAGGTTTGAATCTCACCAACCTCGAGCAGGCCCTCGCCGTAGGTACGATCGGATTAGATCTGAATTCTGGTCTCGAGACACCACGCGGTAAGGATTCTGGCCTCATCGCCAGGGCGTTCAGCACCATCCGGAACTACCACAACCAGTACTAATATCCACCTCCCAACCTAAGAGGAAACACCATGACTGATACACAAGAAACCAGGGAAACCCTGCTCCCGGCCTACTTCGGTGAATTCGGCGGACAGTTCGTTCCGGAATCCCTAATTCCAGCGCTTGATCAGCTCGAAAAGGCATTCGTGGACGCGCAAAACGATCCTGAATTCCGCAAGGAGCTCGCGGGCTACCTGAAGGATTACCTCGGACGTCCCACCCCACTGACCGAGGCAACCAAGCTGGGAGGTAAGGCACGCATCTTCCTCAAGCGCGAAGACCTCGTCCACGGCGGCGCACACAAGACCAACCAAGTTATCGGTCAGGCTTTGCTGGCCAAGCGCATGGGCAAGACCCGCATTATTGCGGAAACCGGCGCGGGCCAGCACGGCACCGCCACCGCCCTCGCGTGTGCGCTACTTGACCTTGATTGTGTCATTTACATGGGCGCGAAGGACGTAGAGCGCCAGCAGCCCAATGTCTATCGAATGGAGCTGATGGGCGCCAAGGTTGTACCCGTTGACTCCGGCTCCGGCACCCTCAAGGACGCTGTGAACGAAGCACTGCGTGACTGGACCGCTACCTTCCATGAGTCTCACTACCTCCTCGGTACCGCAGCGGGCCCCCACCCGTTCCCGACTATCGTGCGCGAGTTCCACAAGGTCATCTCCGAAGAGGCCAAGGCGCAGATGATCGAGCGGACTGGCAAGCTGCCAGACCTCGTCGTCGCCTGCGTGGGCGGCGGCTCTAACGCCATCGGCATGTTCGCTGATTTCATTGAAGACGAGGGAGTCGAGCTTGTCGGCGCGGAGCCCGGTGGCGAAGGCCTCGATTCCGGTAAGCATGGCGCCACCATCAACAACGGCACGGTCGGCATTCTCCACGGCGCGCGTTCCTACCTCATGCGCAATTCTGATGGCCAAATCGAGGAGTCCTACTCCATCTCCGCAGGCCTGGATTACCCGGGCGTCGGCCCGCAGCACGCCCACCTGTCGAAGACCGGCCGTGCCAAGTACGTCGGCATCACCGACGCCGAGGCTCTCGAGGCCTTCCAGCTGCTGAGCAAGAAAGAGGGAATCATCCCCGCCCTCGAGTCTTCTCACGCCCTGGCCTATGCGCTCAAGCGCAAGGACGAGGACATCACCATCCTCGTCTCCCTTTCCGGCCGCGGTGACAAGGACATCGACCACGTCCGCCACACTCTCGAAGAACACCCTGAACTACGCCTCCAGGAGGAGAACTAATGAGCCGCTACGACAACCTTTTTGAAGCCCTGTCCGGCGAGGGCGCATTCGTTCCCTTCATCATGCTCGGAGATCCCTCCCCGGAGGTTGCCCTGGAGATCGTCCGCGCGGCTGTGGCCGGCGGCGCCGACGCCCTCGAGTTGGGCGTTCCCTTCTCCGATCCGGTAGCTGACGGCCCCACGATCCAGGCCTCCCACATCCGCGCTCTGGAGAACGGCGCTACTGTCGACGCCGCGATTGAACAGATCAAGACGATCCGCGCCGAGTTCCCTGAGCTGCCCATCGGCATGCTCATCTACGGCAACGTTCCTTTCACCCGCGGCGTCGAGAACTTCTACCAGGAGTTCCACGATGCGGGCGCGGACAGCATTCTGCTTCCCGACGTTCCCGTGCGTGAGGGCGCCCCATTCATCGCCGCTGCAGCCAAGGCCAACATCGAGCCCATCTTCATCGCCCCGGCACAGGCAAGCGAGAAGACCCTCGCGGGCGTTGCCAAGAATTCCAAGGGCTACATTTACGCCATCTCCCGTGACGGCGTCACCGGTACCGAAAAGGCCTCCGAAACCCGCGGCCTAGACGAGGTGGTGGCTAACGTGAAGCGCTTCGGCGGCGCGCCAATCCTTCTGGGATTCGGCATCTCCACGCCGCAGCACGTCGCTGACGCAATCGCCGCTGGCGCTTCCGGTGCCATCACCGGCTCCGCAATTACGAAGATCATCGAGAAGCATGTTTCACGTGAAACCGGCACCGACATCGATGTCGAAGCGCTGAAGAAGGAAATCACCGACTTCGTTGCATCAATGAAGGCGGCTACCAAGAAGTAGAAAACCCTCCCCAGGTAGGAAGAAGTGGTCATATCCCAGCGGCATGCTTGGGGCATGACCACTTTTTCATCGTTCTTCTACTACCCCAAAAGGGCATAAAAATGACCCGGTAAGACCGGGTCATCGGGAGCAAAGAGTCTAGCTCAGTTCTTGGCGAGCAGGTTCAGCATCAGCCTCAGCCTCAAGCCCGTCAATCTTCTCGCGAGCAAAGCGGTCCACAATCATGGCGATAGCACCATCACCGGTGACATTAGCAGCGGTTCCCACTGAGTCGATTGCAATGTAGGCGGCGATCATGAGAGCAACGAGAGATTCATCGAAGCCCATGTTCGCCTGCAGTAGGCCAACTGCCACCATTACAGCACCACCTGGAACACCCGGTGCAGCAATCATCATGATGCCCAGCAAGAAAATGAAGCTCATCGCCTTGCCGAAAGAAACATCCATATCGGTCATCGTGACGATGGCGAAGGCATAAAGCGTCAGCTTCATCATCGATCCGGACAGGTGGATGGTGGCACACAGCGGGATGACAAAGCCCGCAACTGGCTTAGAAATACCGTTCTTTAATGAGGATTCAAGTGTCACCGGAATGGTAGCCGCGGAGGATGACGTACCCAGTGCAGTGAAGTACGCAGGAGCCATATTCTTCAAAGCGGTAAACGGATTTTTGCCTGAGATGATGCCAGCAAGGATGTACTGGAAGATCAGGTAAACGATGGTCATAACGACGGCAAGGATCAGCACCTTTGCAAATGCAACCAAAACATCGCCCAGGTTTCCATTCATACCCAACGACAGGAACATACCGAAGATGTAGATAGGCAACAACGGAATGACGAAGCCCCAAATCACCTTGACTACAACGTTCTCAAATTCCTTAGTTATTGCGTAGAGATTGTCAGACTTTACCGCAGTCATGGCTACGCCAATGCAGAAGGAAAGCAACAACGCCGACATGACCTCAAATGGCGCCGGCATCTCGACGGTGAAGTAGGGAGCGAGTGCGCCTTCCTCAATATCGGAGACATTAGTGTTGATGGACTGACCCGCCAGAAGGGTGGGGTAGAGGGCAATCGAGAGACCGTATGCGATCAGACCGGAAATGATAGTAGAGCCATAGGCAATTCCGGCGGTGATGCCAAGCCACTTACCGGCACCGCGGCCGAGGCCAGCGATAGCAGGAGCGACGAGAGCGAAGATCAAAACTGGGATGAAGAAACCCAGGAAGTTACTGAACAATCCGTTAAAGGTGGCAAAAAGACGGCCGGCCCACTCCGGGAAGAAAGAGCTGGCAATGATACCTAGAATGATCGCAACGATGATCTTGAAGAGCAAAGAGTTAGTAATACCCTTGAGGTTCATATCGTTTTCTTTTCATTGTCGTGCGCTGAGTGTGACCACAAATTTCTATTGGTCGACACGCTCAGAATATTACCAAAGTACGTGAATAAATTACATATAACTGATGGATTATTTTGGCAGGCTACCCTCGATTTTCTTCTGACAAATTCAGGGTTAAACTAAGGGGCATGCTCGCGATCGCAATCATCTTCTTTATCCTTGCCGCTATCCTCCTCGTTGTCGGTGGACTGGCCACCGCACGAAAACTTCCGGGCAATAGCGTTGTAGGACTTCGCCTGGTGGAAATCCGCAAATCCAAAGAGGCTTGGGATAATGCACACGCGATCGCCGGCCCGTTCTGGGCACTCGCAGGAGTCTCCCTTGTTTTCGGTGGCATCGTAGCAATCTCCGCCTCTGGTTGGATGTGGACGATCCCGGCGTTGACTTTCGTCATCGCGGTGCTTGCCCTTTCCATCGGTTCCAACATGGGCTCCCGCGCGGCATTCCTGTGGGACGAGGCCCACAAGGAAGAAGAGGGTTGCGGCGATAGCTGTAATTGCGGCGACGGTGGTTGTGGTTCGGAGGCACCCGAGGTTGATCTCGGCGCACTCCGCAAGGCCGCTGAAAAGTCAGACCACGCCTAAAAACAGTTTCAGCCCTCGATTTCGGGGCTATCTTTATACCCAATTTTAAAGACACAGTGACTAAAACGACAGGGCCCGCGCTACAGGTTAAAAACTACGTCAAGGGTGACGATATTCTGCCGTTAATCAAATTCTGAAAATCTGAAGCTGGGTAAAGTCTGGGAAGATTGCACCAAGCCGCTTGGAAACGGCGCGGAAGCGTGCCGCACGCAGAACTCGCGCGCACAATGGATGACATGAAAGAAATGAATACCAAAAGCCTCGCCGTCGCGGCAGTAGCGGTTTCCGCGATCGCCATAGGCGCCATCATTAACAACGTAGGCACCAGCGGCGCCGACAAACAAGATTCTGCATTAGCCATTTACGACGATCTCGGAAACGAGGTTGGTTCTTACGATCTCGGGGGAGCAAACGCAGACTCTGTTCCCACTTGGGACCTAGAAGTCTAAAGAGTGAGATAGCTTAGAGAGTGAGATAGTCTAGAAACATGAATACGTGCTCTCGTCGTATGTTCCTCCTCGGCACCGCAACAACATTCGCCGGCGCCTACCTTGCTGCGTGCGGCAAGGAGCCAAGCGCAGAGATTGCCGCCACTGAGATCCCAGTGGGCTCGGCGGTCATGGTGGACAAAGTGATCTTTGTCCAGCCAACAGAAGGGGAGTTTAAGGCATACTCCCAAACCTGCCCTCACCAGGGAAGCTTGATTACCAAGATTGATGGCATGACCGCCACCTGCACTTCCCACTTCACGTCTTATGACCTTGCTGACGGTTCGGTCATCGACGGCCCGGGCACCAAGCCACTGACCGAGTACGGCGTCGAGTCGGACGGCACCACCGTCAAGAACGTCTCTGCTTAAGCCACAACAGCGCTTTAAATTAACACTATTGAATTACGGCGCTGACCATCTAGAGCTTTTGGCGCCCGGTAGCATCAGAGAGTTTCACGTGAATCCATTGTTTCACGTGAAACATCATAACTACTTTGCACGGCTATAGGAGGGGAGGGGCTCCAATGGCTCACCCAGTTCCTCAGCCGCGTGGCGTGCCCAGTAGGCGTCCTTCAATGCGGCACGCCCAATCTCGATGACATCAGCACGATCATCTGAAAGAATCTGCTCCGCGTGCTGCGCCTCGGTAATGAGACCCACCGTTGATACTGGAAGCCCCGCCTCTCGAACGCGCGTGGCGTACTCCACCTGATACTCGTGACCCACGGGGATCTCGGAGTGCTCGTTGCCGCCAGTAGAAACATCGACGAAGTCAACGCCATGTTCCCGCAAGAGCCTGGCAAATTCGATGGTTTGCTCCACGTCCCAGGCAAGACGGTCAGTAACCCAATCAGTTGCCGAAACGCGCATGATCAAAGGCATCCCCTGAGGGATAACAGCACGAACCGCATCAACCACCTCAAGAGGGAAGCGGACGCGGTTTTCAAAGCTGCCACCGTAGGAGTCGGAACGCTGGTTGCTCAACGGACTCAAGAAGTTGTGTAGCAAGTAGCCATGGGCACCGTGCAGTTCAATGGTGTCGAAACCGGCCTCAACGGCACGCTTCGCCGCAGCGGCAAAATGCTCAACTGTTGCAGCAACGTCTTGCGTGCTCATCTCGCGTGGGGCAGTGTAACCCGGGTAGCTAATCGCGGAAGGGCCTATCGTTTCCCAGCCGCCCTCCTCTAGCGGGACCGAGCCACGGGCGTAGCCAGGCAGCATTGGATAAGTCGATGCCTTGCGGCCGGCGTGGCCAAGCTGGATGCCGATCGGCGCGTTGAGGCTGTGGGAAAACTCGACAATCTCTTTCCACTTGTCGCGCTGTTCATCATTCCAGATTCCGGCACAATTAGGGGAGATCCTGCCTTCGGGGGATACAGCGGTAGCTTCGAGAATGATGAGGCCAAAACCGCCGGCGGCACGGGAGCCGTAATGAACTAAGTGCCAATCCTGCGGAAGACCCTCTACCGCCTGGTACTGACACATCGGCGGTAACCACGCACGGTTGGGGAACTCAAAGTCACGCAGGATAATCGGAGAAAATAGTTTAGTCATGGGCCTATGCTACCGATATGCTTTGAGGATGACTTCGCGCCTAAAGAAGATAGATCCGCTTATTCTCCTCATCATTTCCGCAGTGGTCGTGGCGATCATCTTTCCGGCACGCGGCCACTTTGCTGAGGTCTTTGACTCGCTGACCAACGTGGTCATCGCGTTGCTGTTCTACCTCTACGGCGCACGCCTGTCCACACAAGAAGCCCTCAACGGTCTGAAGAACTGGCGCCTACACCTGACTATCTTGGCGTTTACCTTCGTCCTGTACCCGATACTCGGCTTGGCTCTGCGCCCGCTAACTCTGTTCATTTCCCACGACATGTACCTCGGCATCTTGTACCTCACCTTGGTGCCGTCCACCGTCCAGTCCTCCGTGGCATTTACGTCAGTGGCCAAGGGAAACATCGCCGGCGCAATCGTGTCAGCGTCGGCATCGAACCTAGTGGGCGTCATCATGACGCCACTGTTGGTCATGGCTCTGATGGGCGCCGGAAATGGCATCTCTATCGACAGCTCAGTCTTCGTCGAAATCAGCCTCCTGTTGCTTGCACCATTCATCCTCGGCCAGCTGACCCGTAAGTGGGTCAAGGACTTCGCAGCAAGCAAAGGCACGAAGATTGTCGACCGCGGCTCCATCACAATGGTGGTCTACGCCGCGTTCTCCAAGGGAGTAGTCGATGGCATCTGGGGCTCGATCAGCATCTGGGAGATTGTGTTCTTAGTCGTCCTATCGATCTTGATGGTCGCCTTTATGCTCTGGCTTACCAGGATCCTGGGCTCCAAGCTTGGCTTCCCCCGCGCAGACGTCATTGCCATCGAATTCTGTGGTTCTAAGAAGTCCCTCGCTACAGGACTACCGATGGCCTCGGTCATCTTCGCCTCCGGCAGCACCTCGCTGGGCCTGCTGATTCTGCCACTCATGATCTACCACCAGGTTCAGCTCATGATCTGCTCCTGGCTCGCGGCCCGGTATGCTGGGCAGTCATGAGCACTCTGATGTACGTCCGCACCACCATGGAAGTTCCCGGCGTAGGTTCCGCCATCCACATCGCGGAGATGGAAGAGGTTGACGTTAATACCTGCACCATGCTGCGCATGATTGCGCTGGCGCCAAACGACGCCGTCGCAGGCGCAGCCACTCCTTCCAAAGCCGTGGGAAACGCAGACATTCCCCAGCGCCAGGTGCCACATCCCAACACCTACAACGACTTCCCCGACATCACGGCAGAGCACATTTCCGCTGACGAATTCGCGGCGCTATGGCGCGAAGCAGTGGCTCTTTACGGAGAGCTTTAGAATACGAAGTTAACCAGCACCATGTAGGCAGCGGTGCCGCCAAAGATGGAGAGGGCGGAGTCCTTCCGCCACCAGTGCAGCCCGGCAGTAATCGCCACGCCAATCAGAGCGGCGAGGATTCCGCCGGGCGCTTCTTTTTGCCCAAAGACCGTATAGACCACGAGCACTGTCATAACGCCGACAGGCATCGTCATGCCAAGCAGGCCAATAAACTGACTGCCCTTGAGCGCCTTGATGAAGGAATAGGGAAGCTGCCTAAGCAACACGGTAACGATGCAGACCGGGATGAGGACTGCAGCAACCATGGAGAGGGTTACACCGGCTGGCATTAGCGCTCACCCTTTCGCAGCACCATCGCAGAATCCAGACGCGGCGAGAAGTAGCGCAGGAGGAGCAAGCAGAAATAAGCCACCAACGCCACCATGAGAACCTGGCCAGGAAAGAGCACCGTGGCGAGAATGCCGCAGACTGCAGCAGAAAAAGGCAGCGAGTAGTCCTTATTGTTGTGAAAAGAATCCATGGTCAAAACTACGAAGAGCGCCACGAGAGCGAACTCGAGTCCTTTTACGTTTGGCGGGATAATCTGCCCAGCCAGCGCACCTACGATGCCGCTGAGCACCCACAATAACTGACAAAAGGCCTGGATGGTGAGAATGTTCACACCGGACAATCGCTCGTCACGCGGCTTGGCGGAAACGATGGCATAAGACTCGTCCGTGAGGGCATACGTGGAATAGGCGCGGCCCAAGAAGCTCTTAATATTGTCCCGCGGGAACGTGAGGCCATAAAAGATGTGGCGGAAGTTCACCATGAAAGCGGTGACCAACGAGGTAATCGCACTCGTTCCACCAGTGACCATGCTGATTGCGAGAAACTCCATCGAACCGGCGTAAATCACCACCGAAAAAATGGGTGCCCACCACCATGCGAAGCCGGTTTGGACAATCAAAATTCCGAAGGCGAGGCCGAGTGGGACAAGACCCACGGCCACCGCCCATGTATCTTTCAGTCCCTTCAGTATCTCCTCGCGCATGAGGAAATACTAGAACACTAGTTATCGTCGATGTTCGCAGGGTAAGTGGAATACAAAGGCAGCGGCATCGGCTGGCGCTTCATCACGTCGCCCCACAGATCCGCCGCGCCAGGTGTCAGGACATCTTGAGCAAGTGCGGGAGCCACGTACCAATCGCCCCGCTCAATCTCTTCTGCGAGTTGGCCAGGGCCCCACTCGGCGTACCCGGCGAAAAGCCGCGCGCCGGTGACGAGTTCAGCGATGTCCTCGGGTTCTGAGCGCAAATCGACATGAACGAGACGCGGGGCCAACTTGTTGAGCTGCGGGTGCTCCTCGATGCGAACGCCCTGTTTGGCCATTCCGAGGGCCACGACGGACTGCTGATTCAGCGGTCCACCGATGTACAGGGCCTGGGGCTTAGCCACGACCGGCAGCCACTCGGGCAGCACGTTAAAGACGGCCACCTCCGAGCGCTTGGTCAGGTCCACGCCAAAGGTCATCATGTCATTGTGCTCAATGACAAGGATGACGGAGCGAGCAAACTCAGGGGAAAGCGTTCCCGGCGCGGCGACGAGCAGCTGACCCGGTCCTGGTTCGTTGCGCTCTAGGGCGTTGAAAAGTCTGTCGGCATACATGTTCTACCTAGACTCCCACCACTCGCGCAGCTTCGCAATAGCAACGTCACGCTCGAGGGGTCCTTCCTCCAAGCGCAGCTCCTTGAGGTAGGACCACGCTTGACCCACCTCGGGCCCTGGGTTGAGCCCGAGGATCTCCATGATCTCGTTACCGTCGAGGTCAGGACGTACGCGGGCGAGGTCCTCCTTGGCGGCGATCTCAGCGATGCGCTCCTCAAGATGGTCGTAGGTGCGCTGCAGGCGCCGTGCCTTCTTGGCGTTACGGGTGGTGCAATCCGCGCGCACGATCTTGTGGAGGCGGGGGAGCAGGTCACCAGCATCGGTGACGTAGCGGCGCACAGCGGAGTCGGTCCACTGACCTTCGCCGAAGCCATGGAAGCGCATATGCAGGTACACCAGCTGCCCGATGGCCTCGATGGTGGCCTTGGGGTACTTCAGCTTCCGCAGGCGCTTGCGCACCAACTTCGCACCAACGACTTCGTGGTGGTGGAAGGTCACCTTGCCGTCGGTGGTGTCACGCGTGTCAGGCTTACCGACATCGTGAAGCAGCGCCGCCCAGCGCAGGATCAGGTCGGGCTCCTCCTCCTGATCGATGGCCTGGCGCAAGACCGTGAGGGAGTGCGCGTAGACATCTTTGTGCTGCGCGTGCTCGTCGGGAGCCATGCGCAGGGCAGGAATCTCGGGGAAAATATGATCCAGAATTCCCGTATCAACCAGCAGTTCAATGCCGGTTTCCGGGTTCTTGCCCAACATGAGTTTGTCGAGCTCCACCTGCACGCGCTCGACGGTGATCCTGCGGATTTCACCCGCCATTTCAGTCATCGCGGTCTTGACGCGCTCGGCCACGTCAAACTCCAGCTGGGAGGCAAAGCGCGCTGCACGCAGCATGCGTAGCGGATCGTCGTGGAAGGAGATCTCCGGCTTATCCGGGGTATCGAGGATCTTGTTCTTGAGATCCGTCAACCCTCCCATGGGGTCATGGAATTCGTAACCATCCTCTTTGAGCTCGATGGCCATGGCATTGACCTTAAAGTCACGACGCACGAGGTCGCCCTCCAGGGAATCACCGAAGACAACCTCCGGATTGCGGGAATCCCCGTCGTAGGAGTCGGAGCGGAACGTGGTGATCTCGATCTGCTGTCCCTTATATACAGCCGAGACGGTACCGAAGTCGATGCCTGTGTCCCAGACAGTCTCGGCCCATCCATCGAGGATTTCCTGGACCACCTCGGGGCGAGCGTCGGTGGTGAAATCTAGATCGTGGCCCAAGCGCGACAACAACGCATCACGCACGGAACCGCCGACGAGGTAAAGCCGGTTTCCGCGAGCTCGTAATTGCTCTGCGAGGCCACTGAGCGAGGCAAGAGTCGTTTCAACGCCGTTTAGCTGAGTGTCCTGAAAATTCACGGGTGTTAGTCTACTACGATTAGCAAGGATGACTAAGCACGAACAAGGCTCCCGCAGGCGGCGTCGCGGCCGCCGCCCGGAAAGGCGCCCGCAGCGCAACTCCATCACGCGCATGACAACGCGTGATGAGACCTCCGCGGGTGGACTTGTCGTGTCTGGGCTCGCTGAGGCAGTCGACGGAGACAACGTCGATCTTTCGCGCATTTACGTAGCCCTGATCGGCCGCCTCGACCGGCGCGGCCGCCTGCTGTGGTCGATGCCCAAAGGCCACGTGGAAAACGGCGAAGATAAACACGTCACCGCCGAGCGTGAGGTCTGGGAGGAAACCGGCATTCACGGCAAGGTCTTTGCGGACCTGGGCATGATCGATTACTGGTTCGTCTCTGATGGGGTGCGCATCCACAAGACGGTGCACCATCACCTGCTGCGCTTTGTCGACGGCATCCTCAACGACGAGGATCCAGAAGTCACCGAGGTTTCGTGGGTTCCTGTCTCGGAGCTCATCGAGCACCTCGCTTACGCCGACGAACGCAAGCTGGCGCGCATCGCTCATGACCTCTTGCCGGACTTGGCACGAAAGGAAGCCGCCGCAGGAAAGGCGACTCCGCGGTGAAGCGGCTTTCAGCGCTGATACTCGCAGGCCTATTAGCAGCCCCGGTTCCTGCGCAAGCGCAAACCAGACTTCCGGGCACCCTCGACTTCGATCTGCTTTCTGAAGCCACCGAAGACGGGGTCATGGAAGCGACCTTCCGCATTCACAATCCCACCGAGAACAAGGTGGAGGATCTCCAGATCAACAGCCGCCGCAACGATGCGGTGTCAACCACCGAGCAGGCTCAGGAAGAGCTGGCGGCGGGCGCCTACCCGTATTATGGGGCGTCGCAAAGCATAGGCTCAATCGATCCTGGTGAGACCAAGGAAGTAACTTTCAAGGTCCCGCTCTCGCTGGGGCAGGAACCCACGCTGGCCATGACGGAGCCGGGAAACTACCCGCTCCAGTTCACCCTGACGGGAATGCAGGAGGGCCAAGCCAACAGCTTCGCCGACGAGCGGATGATCTTTGAATTCAACGCCGAGAAAGCACCAAGCGCTGAAACAGAAGATGCCGCGGATCTGCCTGAAGAACCGAACGCACTGACAGTGATTTACCCGATCACCTCGGAGATCAACATCGTGCCTGGAGAAACCGGGGGAGAGTCGCTCATCTTGAGCGATGATCACCTGGCGGAGGAGCTGCGCGAAGGCGGCCGCCTTGATAAGCTGCTGGATTCCTACCTCGATCACGATCTCAAAGGCGCAGGCTGCGTCGCACTGGATCCCGCGTTAGTGGATACCGTAAACCGCATGGCCGAAGGCTACACGGTCAATGACACGCGTCCCTCCATCGCCGAGCGCCCCAAGCGCTTACGTGACTCCTGGTTCAATGACGACGCTTCGCAGCGCGGCAAGCCGGGTACTGGAGCAGCCGATGCCAAGGCTTGGATCGAGCGCCTTCAAAACCTGCAGTGCCACATGCCGCTGCCGTGGGCAAACACGGACATTAATGCCGTAGCTCATGTTAATAATGACTTCCTCACCTACGAGGCGCTCAATCGCACTTACGAAGACATCGTGGGCAAACCCACGTCCACATTGCTGCTTCCCAGTTCAGGGTACGTAAACCACAAATTTAAGCGGCCGGCGCTCGTAGCAAATAACACCGGTTGGGTGGGTCAGGCAGCCACTTTCGACGCCTCTCTTGGCTCCCTGCTAAACCCCGGCGCAGGTTACACGAACCCCTTCCTGCGCTATGATTTCGCGCAAGACTCGCCGGCCTCGCAGGCCTTGACCAGCGCGGCGTCGGTTAGCGTGGCGGCATCCGAGGGTGACGTGGTGGCAAAGCTGCCGAACTATCTGAGCCCGGAAACAGGGGAGCAGGTCCTCGACACAGCAACGAAGCTGTTGGACGCCGGAAAGGTGCGCCCCCGTGCGGTGACGGATCTGCCACTTGAAGAGACCGACCGCCCATTGGGCACGCCCTATGAGGACGAGTCTGCTTTCAGTGACGCCGACATCGTGCGCGTGGAACAGCAGGCGCGCTACACGGACGAGTTGACCAACATCATGGTCAACGATCCGGCTATTGCGATGACGCGCTACGACTTCACGCTCCCACTACGCCGCGACCTCCTTGTGGCGCTGTCGGGTGACTTCAACGACCGCCTGAGCAAGCAATCTGAGGTGTTACGCACGTTGCGCTCCTCAGTGTCGCTGATCCCACCTGGCAACGTTTACACGCGCGTCTCGGAGTCATCGCCGCTGCTCATCGTGGCAGAAAACGGGCTTCCGCTGCCTGTCGACGCCTCGCTCATCTACGAATCTGAAACAGCAACGCTTAACACTCCGTCGCGCGTGCGCATACCGGCAAAGGGTTCCATTACGGTATCCATGACCGCAAACATGCCTAACGTCGACCGAACTAACATCAGCTTGTGGTTGGCCACGCCGTCCAAACAGGCCATCTCCGAGCCGGTAAATATCGCAGTTCAGACCCGTGCCGGTATCGTAAGCGTGTACGGAGTCGGCGCCATCGCCGCTCTAACTCTCATTTTGGCCCTGCTATTCCGGCTGGGGCGGAGAAAAAAGAAAAGTTCCTAAAGAGATAGTTAGTTCCTTTTATGACTAATGAAAATGGCTCTCGTCGTCGCATTGTGACGCCCACGCCGCCGGCACCTGTGCCGGAAAAGAGGGTTGCACCGATGCCAGTGGCGGAAGACAAATCCGCGTTGAAAGGCGAACATGTAGAGACTGCTACTTCCGACGGCGCGGTTGTTCGCGCCACCGGATCCATGGCGATTGCCACGCTGATCTCCCGCATCACAGGCTTCCTGCGCAACGTTCTCATCGGTTCGTCGCTCGGTCCCGCGATTTCTTCCGCGTTCACCACAGCGAACCAACTTCCCAACCTCATCACTGAGATTGTCCTCGGAGCTGTTCTAACTTCCTTGGTCGTCCCAGTCCTGGTGCGTGCCGAGAAGGAAGACGCGGATAGGGGAGAGAACTTTGTACGTCGCCTCTTTACCTTGGCGTTCACTTTGCTGGGTATTGTCACGGTGGCCTCATGCATTTTTGCGCCCCAACTGACAACAATTATGTTGACAGATGACGGCGAGGTTAATGCCACCCAGGCAACGTCCTTCGCATATCTGCTTCTCCCGCAGATCTTCTTCTACGGCCTCTTTGCGCTTTTCCAAGCGGTACTCAATACCAAGAATGTTTTTGGACCTGGTGCTTGGGCACCGGTGGTCAACAACATCATCTCCATCGCGGTGCTGGTGGCATATCAAGTGGTACCAGGGTCCTTGCACCCAGAGGCACCATCTCCGGTTTCTGACCCTCACGTTCTCTTGCTGGCACTAGGTACCACTTTAGGTGTCATTGTCCAATGCCTGATCTTGTTCCCATACTTAAAGAAGGCAGGCATCAACCTCAAACCGCTGTGGGGTTTGGACGATCGCCTCAAGCAGTTCGGCGGCATGGCCATGGCGATCGTGGCTTACGTTGCCGTATCCCAGCTGGGCTACATCATCACCTCGCGTATTGCATCGCAGGCAGATGAAGGTGCTCCCTTTACTTACCAGCAGGCATGGCTGTTGCTGCAGGTTCCATATGGCGTTATTGGCGTCACGTTGCTCACCGCAATCATGCCACGCCTGTCCCGCAATGCAGCGGACGGTGACGTCAAGGCAGTCGTACGCGATCTCACCTTAGGCACCAAGCTGACCTTCATCGCGCTGATTCCAATCGTCATCTTTATGACCGGATTCGGCATTCCGATTGCCCGCGGCCTCTTCCAGTACGGTGCCTTTGACGCAGATGCTGCTGAGCTGCTGGGCCTAACCCTCAGCTTCTCGGCATTTACACTTATTCCTTATGCGTTGGTGCTACTGCATCTACGCGTGTTCTATGCCCGTGAAGAAGCCTGGACACCGACCTTCATCATTGCCGGAATTACCTTCACCAAGGTTGTTCTATCCATGCTCGCACCACACGTGGCGGATTCCCCAGAGCGCGTTGTTATTCTTCTGGGTACGGCAAACGGCTTTGGTTTCATTGCCGGTGCGGTTATCGGCGGCTTCCTCCTCAAGCGCAAGCTGGGCAGCCTCGGTGGAAAGGAAGTCCTGGGCACCACCTTGTGGGCCACGTTGTCTTCCGTAGCTGGCCTCGTTGTGGCCTTTGTCCTCAACATGGTCATCAATCTCGTTCTACCGGACTCCCTACCGCCTTTCGTCGAGCTCATCCGCTTGATGGTGGTAGGACTTACCTTCGTTATTGCAACTGGCCTGGTGCTCTCACGCTCTGGCTTGCCAGAGGTTATCAACCTGGGCCGCCAGCTGCAGCGCATTCCGGGAATGAACCGTCTTATCAAGATCGACGACGCCGAAGCCATCGAGGTCGAGGAGCCGGAGATCCAGGAAATCCAACCGATCTTCAACCAGGATGCGTTCAACTCCTCGCCAGTCCCACCGCCTATGTCGGCCGGCATTGTCCGCGGCCCGCGCCTGGTACCAGGTGCTCCAGTATCCGACGGACGCTTCCGCCTCCTTGCCGACTACGGTTCGGTCCCCGGCGCTCGCTTCTGGAAGGCCCGCGAACAAGCCACCGGCCGCGTCGTTTCCCTGACCTTCGTAGACACAACGGGCGAGGCTCCGATGGCTCCGGCAACCCCAACAGTGGCAGCACGTCGTTCTGCCGACATTTCTCGCAACACCCGCAAACTCGCCGAGCTTGGATTGGAAGCGGTGGCATCCAACATCCAGATTCTGTCCTACCGCCAGGGTTGCCTTGTGGTGGCCGACTGGATTGAGGGCACGCCGCTTAAGACGGTTGCGGAAGAAGGCGACCTCGATCCGCGTGCAGTAGCACGTGCGCTCGCTCCGCTGGTCGACGCCGCAACTACAGCGCACGAGCACGATCTTGTACTGGGTATCGATAACCGCAACCGCATCCGTATCGCTACGGACGGCGTCGCCAAGCTGGCGTTCCCTGCCGTACTCGAGCGCAATAGTGTGGAAACGGACGTCGATGGAATCAACTCCACCATTACGTTGCTGACCGAATCCACGGCATCTACGCCACAGGAACTACGCGACGTTGCACATTCTGAGCAGTCGCTCGAGGAGCGCGCAAAGGTCTTGCATGCATATGCAAACGAGACTGAGCAGACTCTGGAAGTGCATGAAGAAAAGGTCGAAGCTCCTGAAGCCACTCCAGGCTTCGGTGGCCGCGGCTACTCGGGATCGGGCGCGATCATCTTGGGTGTCTTTGCCACCATCTTTGTTGTGGGTATGGCTGCACTGACCGCGTGGATCATGTCTTTGGTGGGGGAGGAGTCACCCGTAACCAAGCCGACGCAGACCGTGACCAGCTTCCCGAACACCCCGCCGGTGCTACTCAAGGAAAAGTCAGCGTTCACTGTTCCGGATAACAAGGAACAGAAGGCACTCGTCGACGGCAAGGGTTCCGCGCGAGTAGACATCGCCGAGGGCGCACTCGTTACCTTGGAGAAGCCGACTCAGCTGCATGTGCTGCAGGTCAGCCAGTACGGTTCCACGGGCACTAAGTTCACCGTCTATGGCGTGAACACTGATAAGTTTGATCCGGAGGACCCCGAGGGCACCGAGCTGGCTAAGGGCAAACTCAGCGCCAGCAAGCAGGACATCGAGCTGAAGAAGGTGCAGAAGGGCTTCGACGGAGTCCTCATCATGTTCGACGGCAAGGTCGCAGTCTCCGAACTACAAACCGTGGGCTTGTCCTAATTTTATTCATCTCCTTATAGCGCCATCATGTCAGTTCAGGCATGGTGGCGTTCCCTTTTGGAAATAGCAACATTACTTCAAGCGTTGACTAATTTAGTGGCGCGAGTAAGCTATATGTTGTTACATCAACAAACGACAGTTTCGACCGCGCGGTTTCAAGAACTCGTTTCCGGAACTCGCCGTCACAGACAAAGCAGAATTTTTAGGAGAACATCATGATTGCAGGTACCTACGTACTCGACCCAGCACACACCACCATCGGCTTCGTTGCTCGCCACGCAATGGTTACCAAGACCCGCGGCAAGTTCGAGGACTTCGAGGGCACCATCACCGTTGCAGAGAACATCGCTGATTCCAAGGCTGACGTCACCATCAAGTCCGCTTCCATCAACACCGGCAACGATGACCGCGACGGCCACGTTAAGGGCGACGACTTCTTCGCAGTAGAGAAGTACCCGGAGCTGACCTTCACCGCTATCTCCTTCAACGTTGACGAGGCTGGCAACGGCACCGTTACCGGCGACCTCACCATCAAGGGCGTTACCAAGCCGGTCACCCTGGACGTTGAGACCGAGGGCCTCGCTGAGGATCCTTTCGGCAACACCCGCTTCGGCTTCGAGGCAACCACCAAGATCAACCGTCTTGATTACGGCATCGACTTCAACGCACCGCTGAAGACCGGCGGCGTCCTGGTCTCCGAGGAGATCAAGATCGAGCTCGAGGTCTCTGCAATCAAGCAGTAATTCACACAGCACACTGCTGCTAACGCGCAACGCCCCAGGAAAACCTGGGGCGTTTTTCGTATGCAGCCAGGTGCTAGCCACTGCCACAGCCAGGTTCTAAAATGACCGTCATGTCTAACTCGAACTCTTCTCACCAGGCTGGCAGCCTCACGCATGCTGAAGCCATCGCCCGCACCCAGGCGATCGATCTCAGCTCCTACCATCTCCACCTCGATGTTTCGGGAGCACAAGACAACCTGACCTTCCCTGTAACCTCCCGAATCACCTTTAGCACCCAGGAGCCCGAGCTCTTTGTGGACTACCTCGGCGAGCAGGTTACGAAGGTCGCTGTGCAGGGCGAGGACGTAGAGGTCGACTTCCACGACAGTCGCATATACCTCCACGAGCTGCCGGTGGGAGAAGAGATCACCGTGGAAATCCAAGGTGTCTCTGCGTTCTCCCGCACCGGCCAAGGCATGCACCGCATGGTGGACAACGCGGACGGCAACACCTACCTGTACTCCCACTTAGAGCCATCCGATGCCCGACGCATCTTCCCGTGCTTTGACCAGCCGGATCTCAAGGCGGTCTTCTACACCACCATCACCGCGCCAGAGGGTTGGCAGGTGCTCTCCAATCAGCCGGAGGTGCGTCGCCAAGCAGCGGAAAACACAACTACCGCGAACGCCGTAACCGTGGAGTTCAACGAGACCCCACTGCTGTCCACCTACCTAACCTCCTTTGCCGCCGGTCCCTACATTGTTAAGACGCGCACCTGGCGCGACATCGAGCTCCGCGCCTTCGCGCGCGCCTCGATGGAGGGCTACCTCGATGACGAGATCCTGGAAATCACCGCTCAGGGCATGGATTTCTTTGACGAGGCCTACAAGTTCCCGTACCCGTGGGGCAAGTATGACTCCATCTTCGTTCCCGAGTACAACCTCGGCGCCATGGAAAACCCAGGCCTCGTGACCTTCACCGAGACCTATCTTTTCCGCTCCCGCGCTACCCGTGCGCAGCGCGCGGGCCGCACGAACACCATCCTTCACGAGATGTCCCACATGTGGTTCGGCGATCTCGTCACCCCGCAGTGGTGGGATGACCTATGGCTCAAGGAATCCTTTGCCGAGTTCATGGGCGCAGATTCTTCCGTCGAGGCCACCGCATACACCGAGGCATGGACCAACTTCGCAGGTCAGCGCAAGAACTGGGCGTACCTGCAGGATCAGCTGCCCACCACGCACCCCATCAAGGCAGACATCCCTGACGTTGACGCCGCCCGCCAGAACTTCGACGGCATCACCTACGCCAAGGGCGCTTCGGTGCTCAAGCAGCTGGTGCATTACGTGGGCCGCGAAAACTTCTACGCCGGCGCCCGCGACTACTTCCGCAACCATGCTTTTGCGGCCGCGACCTTCGACGATCTGCTCAGCGCCCTCAAACAACACACCGACCGCGACCTGGATGCCTGGTCCACCGCATGGCTCAAGACCTGGGGCCCGGACACCCTGACACCGGAGCTGCACGTTGAGGGTGACAAGATCACCGAGCTAGCGATCCTCGCCGAGGCAGAAGACCGCACGCGTCCGCACCGCTTGAACGCTGCGCTTTTCGACGCCTCCCTGCACAAGTACGCAGTCCTCGACATCGATGTCGCTGGCCCGCGCACGATTGTCGACGAGGCTTCCGGCCTGCAGGCACCGGCGCTGTTGCTGCTTAACGACGGCGACCACACCTACGCCAAGGTGCGCTTCGACGAGACCTCCTTGCAGACCATCCAGGACAAGCTCTCTGATATTGATGACGAGCTCTCCCGCGCGGTCATCTGGACTTCCCTGTGGAACCTCACCCGCGATGGCGAGTGGCCGGCCCAAAACTACGTCGACACCGTGCTTAAGCACGCCGTAGGGGAGGCTCCCTCCCTGCTCACCACTGCTTTGTCCAACGCCCAATTCGCGGTCAACCACTACCTTCCGGAGTCCCCGGATTATGCCACCCAGATCTGGGAGCTGCTGCAGCAAGCGGAGAAGGGCACGGATACGCACTTGCTGCTGACCCGCGCCGCTATCAATGCGCTGGGTAGTACCCCGGAGCCGGGCAACGACCGTTTGCGCGCAGTGCTTGACGACGCCACCGATCCCGACATCCGCTGGGCGGTGCTGCGTGCGCTCGCGGCACGCGAAGCGGTCTCCCAGGAAGAACTCGACGCCGAGAAGGAGCGCGACAACACTTTGACCGGTGCAGCTGCTTACCTGGGCGTTTCCCGCTCCTTCCCGGGCTGCAAGCGCGAGGTCTTCGACATGGTCCGCGAGCCGGGTGCCTACTCCAACGCAGAGGTGGATTCCTTGCTCGCCGCATTCAATGCGCCGCGTTCGAAGCACCTCACCGAGCCATTTGCGGAGGAGTTCTTCCAGGTACTCGACAAGATCTGGCAGGAGCATCCGATCGAGATCGCCAATCGCCTGGTCCGCGGCCTTTACCCGGAGCTCGAGATGGCCGATGCCGCCACCGACGAATTCCTGCGCGAGGAGCGTCCACGTGCGCTGCGCCGCGTGCTGCTCGAGTGCCAGGATCACCTGCGCCGCACCTTGCGCGTGAAAAATGGTCAATAGAGTAGACACTCTTCGCTAGCGTCCGGTAGAACCCCTCGGATAAAACAGGTTTAAGTACTTGTTGATCCGGGGGGAATCTACATGGCTGATCGCAGTGATCACGAACTTGTTGACGCATTCATAGCGGGGGATAACAAAGCCTTTTCGCTCATCGTGGAAAGACACCGTGCCAGGCTGACCATGGTGGCACGACGCTATACGCACAACGACACCGATGCGCAGGATGTACTCCAAGAAGCACTCTTGCGCGCAAGCTGCAACCTGCACAAATACCGCCGGGAATCCGCGTTATCTACATGGCTACACCGTTTGGTGATGAATTCGGGATATGACTTCCTCAACCACAGAGCCAACCGCGAAAATGCTTCGCTGGACGTGGACTTTGTCGAAGATGACAGAAATCATCTCTTGGCTCACAACCCCAACGAGAACCTCGAGGACACACTGGCCGTCCGGGAGGCCATGGAGCTTCTCCACAAAGACCACCGCGAGGCCCTGTATTGGACCGACGTCGAGGGCTACGCCATCGCCGAAGTAGCTGCTTTCCAGGGAGTCGCTCCCGGCACCATTAAGTCCCGCCGCGCACGGGCGCGGCGAGCGCTTCGAGAAGCAATGCTGCAGGGAGCAAATACTTAAAAAGGAATAACGCTCCCTGACCTCTCGTTGAATGAGAGGTCACGTTTAAGCATCAACCCCGTTTCTGATACCCGTTATTTAACGTAGCGCGGGTAGGATCTGTGGGGTTGATCCAGCAGTACATTGCAAGGGAGTTATTTAAATGACCGTCCACGATGTCGCCATCGTAGGCTCCGGCCCTGCCGGTTACACCGCTGCGCTTTATGCCGCGCGCGCTGAGCTCAAGCCGATCGTATTCGAGGGTTTCGAGTACGGCGGCGAGCTCATGAACACCACCGAGGTGGAGAACTACCCAGGCTTCCAGAAGGGCATCATGGGCCCAGAGCTCATGGAGGAAATGCGCTCCCAGGCAATCCGCTTCGGCGCTGACCTGCGCATGGAGGTTGTTGACTCGGTCGAGCTCGAAGGCGAGATCAAGAAGCTGCACGTAGGCGACGAGGTCTTTGAGGCCCGCGCCGTCATCCTCGCCACCGGCGCCGCTCCACGCTACCTGGGCATTCCAGGCGAGGCAGAGCTTTCCGGCCGTGGCGTTTCCGCCTGCGCTACCTGCGACGGCTTCTTCTTCAAGGGCCACAACATCGCCGTTGTGGGCGGCGGCGACTCCGCAATGGAGGAAGCAACCTTCCTCACCAAGTTCGCCGAGACCGTCACCATCATCCATCGCTCTGAGAACTTCCGCGCTTCCAAGATCATGCTGGAGCGTGCAAAGGCCAATCCACAGATCAAGTGGGCTACGAATAAGACAGTGGAGCGTGTGATCGAGGGCGAAGGCAAGGTCGCCGGGCTCGAGATCAAGGACGCAATCACGGGTGAGGTTTCGACGCTGGACGTAACCGCCATGTTCGTTGCCATTGGCCACGATCCGCGCTCCGCCTTCCTTGAAGGCCAAGTCGCGCTCAACGAAGGCGGCTACGTCGTTGTTGATCAGCCTTCCACCAAGACCAACCTTCCGGGTGTCTTTGCCTGCGGTGACTTGGTCGATGACCACTACCAGCAGGCTATTACCGCAGCAGGCTCCGGCTGCCGCGCAGCCATCGATGCTGAACATTTCCTCGCAGAAAGCCGTTAAACATTCATGAGCAACGTAAAAAACGTAACCACCGACTCCTTCCGTACCGAAGTAATCGAGTCCTCCGCCTCCAAGCCTGTCGTCGTTGACTTCTGGGCTGAATGGTGTGGCCCTTGCAAGAAGCTTTCCCCAATCCTCGATGATGTCGCGGGCGAGCTTGGTGACGACGTCAAAGTCGTCAAGGTCAACGTCGATGAAGAGCGCACTCTTGGCGCCATGTTCCAGATCATGTCAATCCCTTCCGTGCTGATTTTCCGCAACGGTGAGAAGGTCGACGAATTTGTTGGACTTCGTTCGAAGTCTGACATCGTGGCGCAGATTCAAAAGCAGCTCTAGCTGGTAGCCTTATTCACATGCGTCTCAGGACGCACAGTATTAACACGAGAAAGGGGTAGGTGTGAATCGCGTCCTTCACATTGGCGACCAAAGTGTCCGAGTCGCTGAGGCACGTGCAACCCTCGCCCGCCTCGGCCTCATGAAGGATTACCAGGGAACTCTGTCCGACTGGAAACAGCAAAAGTACTCCGAGTCAGACAAAATCTTTGACGCCGAACTATCCGAGGTCATCAAGGCCTTCCAGCAGTCCCGCGGCATAGTGCCCAGCGGCGTCATTGATGATCTCACCCTTCGTGAGCTGCGCCAAGCGTCTTATACCCTTGGTGCACGCGTACTGGCGTACGAGCCGGGCAACGTTCAGGTTGGTGACGATGTCGCGCAACTCCAACAGCAGCTCCAGGAGCTTGGCTTTTATCAACAGCGTGTGGACGGCCACTTCGGCCCAGACACTCACGCGGCGCTGGCTGAATACCAATTGAACTACGGGCTGCAAAATGATGGTGTCTGCGGCCCCACGACCATCAATGCGTTGAGCCTGTTGGGGCGCCGCATCACGGGCGGTTCTGCACACAACATTCAGGAGCGCGAGCGAGTTCGCAACGCTGGCCCAAAGTTGGCCGGCAAGCGAGTGGTCATCGATCCTGCGCTCGGCGGTGCGGACAAAGGCCAACGCGTTAAAGGGCGCTTTGGTGAAATCAGCGAGGAAGACCTCTTGTGGGATCTTGCCGAGCGCGTCGCCGGCCGTATGATTGCCGCGGGCATGGAGACCATCATCTCCCGCCCTCGCACGGATAACCCCACCACTAAGGACCGCGCTGAGCTGGCCAACGCTTTCGGCGCTGATCTTGTCATTTCTTTGGCTTGCGACAGCTACCAAAATGACAAAGCTAACGGTGTTGCAACCTTCTACTTTGGATCAGAGCAGGGCAACTCCTCACTGATCGGTGAGACCCTCTCCGGCTTCATCCAGCGTGAGATTGTCGCACGTACGCCGTTGCAGAACTGCTGGAACCACGGCCGCACATGGGATCTGTTGCGTCTTACTCAGATGCCGGTTGTGCAGGTTGTCATGGGCTACCTCACCAACCCAGGTGACGTGGCTATCTTGACCAACCCACACATGCGAGATGACATCGCGGAGGCAATCGTCGTTTCCGTTAAACGTCTTTACCTGCTGGATGAGGACACCGCAGTAACCGGCACCTACAAGTTCGACGAACTACTGCGCGCCGAGAAGGCCTAAGCCTCCTTTGGCCAACGTGGGCCAAGGGCTTAGGCCAAGGCCCTAGCCAGCATATCTTCCACTGCCGCATCCGAAAGCAGATCGAATGCTGGTGGGAGATCAAGGCGCAGACGAGGCGTAATTGGGTGGTCTTGCACCACCATGAAACCCGCTGATTCGAGTGTTTCCACTGGAAGCAACCCGATGAAGGCGGGTTTTTCGCGTAGGAGGAACTCCGCTTCCTTGGCGTCGCGGTAGCCAAAAGCCTCGACAGCGCTGAAATCGCGCGAGGTAAGGTTCATCACCGCGGCGTCGAGAAGCACTGCTTCTAAACCCCGCGCCGCACGGTGCGATTTCACAAACAACGAGGACAAAATAGCCGCATCTTCAGATACCGGTGAGGAAGGAAGTTTCGCGGCACCTGGTGCGTACTCGGAAGGGCAAAAGAACACCGTGGCTTCATCGCCAACGGTAAGTCCACAGTCGCCGTGGCTGAGCAGCATCGCCGAGATCCAAGCCTCCTTCTCAAAGGCCGGATCAACGACGGCAGTTTTGAGCTCCCAGAAAACAGATCGAGCCGCCAAGGGGTTGATGGTCACCCCTTCCTTGACGGACTCGACCAGCATTACTTGCCCTCGATGAGCGCGAGGATGCGCTCAAAGTCTTCCTGATCTCCGAACTCCACGACCATCTTGCCCTTACGCTTACCCATGGTCACGGTGACCTTGGTGTCAAAGCGATCGGAAAGACGCTCAGCAGAGTCGGTGAAGTATTGCGGCTGGGCAGCAGCAGGCTTCCTTTCCTGCTGTGGCTTCTCGCCCTTCTTGTAGAGGGTTACAGCCTCCTCAGTAGCGCGCACGGAGAGGCCCTCTGCGATGACGCGGTTAGCCACGATCTCCATGGCCTCGGTGTCCGGAAGACCAAGAATTGCACGGGCGTGGCCGCCCGACAAGGTGCCGGCCGCAACGCGCTTTTGGACGTTGACCGGAAGCTTGAGCAGGCGAATCATGTTGGTCACCTGCGGGCGGGAACGGCCAATGCGATCAGCCAGCTCGTTCTGGGTGACACCGAACTCTTCCAGCAACTGTTGGTAGGCATGCGCCTCTTCCAGCGGGTTCAGCTGAACGCGGTGGATGTTCTCCAGCAACGCATCACGCAGGAGGTCGTCATCCTTGGTGTCGCGGACAATCGCCGGGATGGTTGCAAGCCCTGCCTTGGAGGATGCACGCCAACGGCGCTCACCCATGATGAGCTCGAAGCCGCCCTCATCAGCCGGGCGCACAACGACCGGCTGCAGGAGACCAAACTCCTTAATGGAGTGAACAAGCTCTGCGAGGCCCTCTTCGTCAAAGACGGTACGTGGCTGCTTAGGGTTCGGAATGATGTCACCGACCGCAATCTCACGGTAGGTGGCTCCGATGACGGAAGGCTTGGCCTGACGCTTTTTGGAGTTGGACTGCTGGATAGTCGGAGCACCCTTCACGCGGCGCTTATCACCAGCTGGACCGCCGGTAGCAGCACCAAGGATGATGTCAGCAGCGTCGTTGCCCAGGCGCGGCTTACGGGAGGGTGCATCAGGGCCGGAAGGAATAAGAGCTGCCAGACCTTTACCGAGTCCACCTTGCTTATGTTCTGCCATGCTTTATTATCCTTCCAATTCCGCGTAAATCTCTGGGCTAACACCAATGGCGCCAGTGGTGGGGTGTGGGCGATAATCACCGCGGGAATTCAGTTCCCGGGCCGCCGCCGAATAAGCTCGCGCACCGGTGGAGGTTGGGTCATATTGAATAACAGTCTTGCCATAACCTGGTGCCTCGGACACACGCACCGAACGCGGAATTACATTACCAAGAACTACGGCACCGAACTGTTCGCGCACTTCACTAGCCACTTGCTCGGCCAACTTCGTGCGGGCGTCATACATGGTGAGCAATACCGCGGAGATGTGTAGCTCCTCGTTGAGGTGCTCACGAATCATGGAGATGTTACCCAACAGCTGCCCCACCCCCTCCAGGGCGTAGTACTCACACTGAATAGGAATGATGACCTCTTCGGCACACGTCATTGCGTTGATGGTGAGCAAGCCGAGGGAAGGCGGGCAGTCGATGAAAACGTATTCGAAGCCATGCTCCTCAAGGAAGCCGTTGTGCAGCGCGTCATAAAGACGGAACTCACGACGCACCAAGGAGACCATTTCGATCTCAGCACCCGCCAAGTCAATCGTGGCTGGGATGCAGAAAAGATTAGGGCTGCCGGGGGAGGGCTGCATAGCCTGTTCCGCGGTGCGGTCCCCGAGAAGTACCTCATAGCTAGAGTCAGTGCCCGAGGTATGAGCAGCACCCACGGCAGTGGAGGCATTGCCCTGCGGGTCCAGGTCGATCACCAACACTTTCTTGCCGGCTTCAGCAAGTGCCGCGGCAAGATTGACAGCCGACGTGGTCTTGCCGACGCCGCCCTTCTGATTCGCGATGGTGATAAGACGTGGATTAGTCATGCCGTCTACTCTAGTTCACGCGAGGGACACGGATGATAGTCGTGCCCTTAATGGTTGTGACCTCGGCTTTTCCGCCGCCCGCGCGTTTGATGTCAGCGGCGTCACGCTCCAGCTCCTCATGAACCGAGGAACCCTTGAGTGCAATCATCTCGCCGCCAATCTTCACCAACGGCAGAGACCACTTGGCGAGCTTGCCCAGCGGAGCGACTGCGCGGGAGGTAACGATGTCAGCACCCTTCACAGCCTTCTTCACAGGGCCTTCCTCGGCGCGGCCACGGATAACGGTGACGTTGTCGAGGCCGAGCATCTCCTTGACCTCTAGGAGGTAATTAGAGCGCTTGAGGAGTGGCTCAATCAAAGTGATGTCGAGATCTGGGCGGGCGATAGCCAGTGGGATGCCAGGCAGGCCTGCGCCACTTCCGACGTCGATGACGCGGGCGCCTTCCGGCATCACTTCGCCGATCACGGCGCAATTCAGGATGTGGCGATCCCATAGGCGAGGCACTTCGCGGGGGCCCATAAAACCACGAATGGACCCGTCTGTAGCGAGTGAATCGTGGTAAGTCTGCGCGAGGTGCAGACGGGAGCCAAATACTTCAGACGGGTCCAATTCGGACACTTAAAACTCCTGTGTGAGGTTGTGTTTAGTTGTTGTTGCTGTTCTTGCGCTGCTTCTTGGTGCGGTTGTCCTTCTTGCGAACGCCCGGCTTAGGAGCAGAGGTGCGCTTAAGCTCAGCCTTAGCAGCCAGCTCGCGCTCTTCTTCCTCGTCCATCTTCTTGTACACGATGCGAGTCTGGAAGAAGGTCCAGACGGTATTGGCCAACATGTAGAACAGCAAACCAATAGGCCAAATAGCACCGGAGAAGACCAGCATGCCTGGCATGACCCAGAGCATCATCTTGTTCATGATGGCCATCTGCTGCTGCATCATCTCCGCGTTCTGACCCTGCGGGGCGGCAGTCTTACCGGAAGCACGGCGTGCCTCCTGGCGGTTGAGCGACATACGGGCATTGAAGTGGGTCAAAACCGCAATGATGACAATCAACGGAACGATGATGACCGCTGCCTGCGACATCGTGATGCCTTGCTGATCCAGAATCGGCGAGTTCACGCGCAAGTTAGCAATCAGCGGAACGCCAAAGATCTTGGCGTCCAGGAACTGCTGCACCAATTCCGGCTTGAAGATGTAGTTCGCAGTGTTCGCGTTGGCGTCGACGCTCATCGGCTCGCCTGCTGGGTGTCCAATGCCACCTGCGACCTGAACCGTACGGTCGAAGGAGCGCAGAACGTGGAACAGACCAATGAACATTGGGATCTGAGCTAAGACTGGCAGGCAGCCTGCCATCGGGCGAACGCCAGATTCCTTGTAGATGCGCTGCATCTCTTGCGCAGCCTTGGTTTGGTCATTCGCGTACTTGGTACGCAGCTCCTGGATTTGCGGCTGGATTTCCTGCATCTTGCGGGACGAGCGCAGCTGGGTAATGGTTGGCTTGACCATCACAGCCTTCAGTGTCCACGTCAGCAAGACAATGGATAGAATCCACGTGATGCCCTGGGCGGGATCCATCACGAAGCTCAACAGCCAGTGCCAGAACCAGAGGACGGCCGAGATTGGCCAGTAGATGAAATTAAGCAAGGATTTTCCTCAGTTGTTGTTCGTGCCGGGTACAGGATCAAATCCTCCCGGATGCCAAGGGCCGCATTTGCAGACCCTAGCGATGGCCATGCCGGTGCCTTTGAAAGCTCCGTGAACGGAGAGTGCTTCAAGGGCATAGGCACTGCATGTCGGTTCAAAACGACAGGTGGAAACCATCTTAAGGGGTGACAGATACTTTTGGTAGAAGCGCACCGCCTTCACCATCGGTTTTGCCGCCCCATGCGCGTGCGGTATTTCCTCACCGGAGGAATTTAGATATCCCATTTGCGCAGTGCCTTACGGATATCTTTTGCGAGTTGCTCACTAGAGGCCGCTGCGCTAGCAGGAAGCGCCCGGATGACAATGTCGGCGGTGGGAGGGAGGGCGTCGAAAAGCGACATGCACACATGCCGAAGCCGCCGGGAGGTGCGGTGGCGAACCACTGCGTTCCCGACGGCTTTCGAGACCACAAGTCCGAATCGCGGGCCAGAGGCTGCGATGTCGTGACTTAAGTCTTGGCTTTTGTTGTTACGGTAGTGCACAACAACAGTGCGTGTACCCGCCCGGCGCCCGCCCTTAATCGTCCTGCGGAATTCCGCGGGTGAGGTGAGCTTATGCTGGGCTGGAAGCACGATTATGCCGACAGCTTTGCGCGGCCCTTCTTACGGCGAGCTGCGACGATTGCGCGACCTGCACGGGTGCTCATGCGGGTGCGGAAGCCGTGCTTACGAGCACGACGACGGTTGTTGGGCTGGAAGGTACGCTTACCCTTTGCCACGATTATCTCCTTGAAGTTGTGCGCAGGGCTCCGGGAAGTAAATTCCTGAGCCCCACTGATGAATGGTTGCGTGAGTGGTTAGTAACCCTCGGATGGGTTCACCCTCACGCGCAACATCGGTTTGTTGCGATAGACCATGACAGATTACGTGACGAATGCACCCTGAAACAAATCGACACCCGGGTGTACCCAGAATTACAAAGATGTTTTTATCTGCAGCTAAACGGCTACTTTGCGGGGTCAGAGCACATACGGCGGCTTGCATTTTAAGTTCACGCCGTGCAAGCGCCGAAAAGCGTTAGACAGTCCCGCTAACTCGGCGGTAAAACTAAAGAATCGAATTCCACAGCTACCCACAGACTGTGAATAACTCTAAATCTACACTTTAGACTTTTTGCATTTTAGCAGCTAAAGACCCTAAAGTACCCTATAGCGAGTTATCCACAGCTATCCGATAGGCTGTGGATAAACAATTCATCCACACTTGTGGATAACTCTGTGGAGATCGAGGTCGTACCGCAAATCCCAATGTGGATACTTCCGTGAAATTCACTGTTATTTTCTCCGTCCAAACTAGGGTCCCACACTAGGGTCCACACAAGGTAGGCGCTTTGTCTGATCAACAAGCGGTGCTTAACGCCAGCTGGCGAGCAGTAGTCGAAGACCTGCTCGCTCAATCTGAGAAACCCAACTCAGATGTACCGAACTTTAACCACACGCAGCGGCTGTACCTGCAGCTCGCGCGACCCATCATGATGATGGATGGTTATGCGTTGCTGGCAGCACACAACGAAACGGCCAAATCCGTCATCGAGAATGACTTAGGTCCGCACATCTCGCGCGCCCTCGCACGCCATTTGGGTCGCCCATGTTCACTCGCTGTAACTCTGGCGAACCCGGAGGATGACGCAGCGCTTAACGACACCGCCAGCACTCAAAGCCAGCCTCAAAACCAGGCGCCGTTTCAGTCATCTGCTTCGACGCAGCACTACGGGCAGCACTCTGTGCCGCAACCTAACCAGCAGCAGGTTCAGCGTCCCATCCAGCAGGAAGCCAACCAAACACAGCCACCAGCCTGGCAAACCAGCCACGCTCCGGCCAGCTTGGATGAGCTTGCCAATCACTACAACCAGCAACAACACTCCAATGCCCGCATTCCGCGCGAGGCACCGGCTCATGATCCCAATAGGGAAGAGTCGCTGAACCCGAAGCACACTTTCGAAAATTTCGTTATTGGTTCTTCAAACCGCTTCGCCAATGGCGCGGCCGTGGCCGTGGCTGAGAACCCTGCGCGTGCCTATAACCCGTTGTTCATTTGGGGCGGTTCTGGCCTGGGTAAGACTCACCTTTTGCACGCTGCCGGAAATTACGCGCAGCTGCTGCATCCGGGCCTGCGCGTGAAGTACGTATCCTCTGAGGAATTTACGAACGACTACATCAACTCCCTGCGAGATGACCGCCAAGAGTCATTCAAGCGCCGCTACCGCAACCTCGACATCTTGATGGTTGATGACATTCAGTTCTTGGAAGGCAAGGAGTCCACGCAAGAGGAGTTCTTCCATACCTTTAATGCGTTGCACCAGGCCAACAAACAAATCATCTTGTCCTCCGACCGTCCGCCAAAGCAGCTGACCACCCTGGAGGATCGCCTGCGTACCCGCTTCGAGGGCGGCCTCATCACGGACATCCAACCGCCAGATCTCGAAACGCGCATTGCGATTTTGATGAAGAAGGCTGCCGCGGATGGCACGGAAGTCGATCGCTCGGTGCTCGAACTGATTGCTTCGCGCTTTGAATCTTCGATTCGTGAGTTGGAAGGCGCGCTCATTCGCGTCTCTGCTTATTCCTCCTTGGTCAACGAGCCGATCAGCTTGGAGATGGCAGAAATTGCTCTGCATGATCTCGCTCCGGACTCCGCGGGTCGCGAAATTACAGCAACCGCCATCATGGAGGTCACCGCAGAGTACTTCAATATCGACGTCGAGACCCTGCGCGGTGCTGGAAAGAAGCGCGCCGTCGCGCACGCGCGTCAGCTCGCCATGTACCTGTGCCGCGAGCTCACTGAATTGTCATTGCCCAAGATCGGTGATCAATTCGGAGGCAAGGACCACACCACTGTTATCTATGCAGACCGCAAGATCCGTAAGGAGATGACAGAAAATCGCAATACCTATGACGAGATCCAGGCGCTGACCCAACGCATCAAGAATCACAGCCACTCTTAGTTCTGTATTCGGTGTTCTGTATTCGGTGTTGAGTATTCACCGCCAGCTTCTGTTTAAAACCGCCCGCCACCTGCCTAGGTGGCGGGTTATTTTTTATCCACAGCGTTATTCACAGTTGTGTAATTTCATTGTTGTAATTCGTAGATCTTCCTCACAAATTTCTTTTCCACAGCGCATTCCCGCTGATCAGGAGCCTGTGATCAGCGCTGTGATCAAATTCCACAATTCTGGGGATAGGTTGTGGATAAAACCGACACCCGCCCAGTTACTCACAATTTTTGTCATTTGATCACACAGATCCCACAACTCAGATCACAACGCTGATCAGTGCAAAGAGCTTGTCATTTACAGGGTTATCCACAGATCTCACAACGGTTATTACTACTACTAACTAAATTCTCTGATCTATGAAGTAAAAAGAGGATGTGTGTAATTCGACGCTCCGCTGGGCCCAAGGCCCAGAGCAAAGAGTGAATTACAAAAGTCTGTCGTGTCGGAGCTATGCGGTAAGTTGGAAACAGCTTTTGTGACTTACAAAAACACCGCGTTAGAACGCCTCACCACAACAACCCAGCAAGGAGCTCGTCGAGACCATGGACCAATCTGTGTCATTTCGTGTTGCCAAGGATGATCTGGCCAACGCAGTTGCTTGGGTAGCCCGCAGCCTGCCCTCCAAGGTGACGCAGCCAGTGCTTCGCGCAATGCTGATCACCGCGGATGACAATGGTTTGGAATTCACGGGCTTTGATTACGAGGTTTCCACCCGCGTCCGCATCGCTGCCATGGTCGATGAGCCAGGCCGCATCGCCGTTGCAGGAAAACTCCTCGCGGACATCGTTGCCTCTCTTCCGAACAAGGAGGTGGAGATGACTCAGCAGGACTCCAAGGTGCTGCTGACCTGTGGTTCTTCACGTTTCGAGCTGCCTGTCATTCCGCTTGATGATTACCCGCAGCTGCCAGTCTTGCCCGAGGTCACCGGCACGGTGAACCCACAGCTCTTCGTTGAGGCCATCAGCCAGGTTGCCTCTGCAGCAGGCAAGGATGACACCCTGCCTATGCTCACCGGTGTGCACATGGAAATCCACGGCTCTCACGTAGAAATGACAGCCACTGACCGTTTCCGCCTGGCCATGCGCACCTTCGAATGGGAGCCCACCTCACCTGACGTCGAGGCCAAGCTCTTGGTCCCTGCAAAGACCTTGCAAGACACCGGCCGCTCCCTGGATACTCACCTCAACATCCCGGTTGAGATCGCGGTGGGTACCGGTGAGAACATCGGCGCTGAAGGCCTGTTCGGTCTGCACGCAGACAACCGTGAAACCACCACTCGCATGCTCGATGCAGACTTCCCCAACGTCTCCCCGCTGCTGCCAAAGACGCACACCGCTATGGCAAGCATCGAGGTTGCGCCGCTGCAGGAAGCCATCCGCCGTGTGTCCCTGCTGACTGACCGCAACGCGCAGATCCGCATGGAGTTCTCAGAAGGCCAGGTCACCCTGGCTGCTGGTGCAGATTCCGGTAAGGCCGATGAGACCCTGCCATGCGCTTTCACCGGCCGCGATGAATTCGTCATCGCCTTCAACCCGAGTTACCTGAAGGACGGCTTGGCCGTCGTTCATACCGACCGTGTTGTCTTCGGATTCACCGAGCCTTCCCGCCCAGCCATCATGATCCCAGAGCCGGAAGAGATGCCTTTGGCAGATGAAGATGGAGTCTTTCCAACCCCGGAGACTAACTTCACCTACCTTCTCATGCCGGTTCGCTTGCCAGGTTAATGTTCATCCGCGAACTCGACGTCCGGGATTTTCGCTCGTGGCCTGAGCTCAGCATTGAGCTCGGCCCGGGAATCACGTTGTTCGTCGGACGCAACGGCTACGGCAAGACCAACATCGTCGAGGCCATTGGATACGTAGCTCATTTGTCCTCGCACCGCGTCAGCCATGACGCGCCGTTGGTGCGACAAAGTGCAGTAAATGCACGCATTTCGACGACGGCCGTAAACCAGGGCCGAGAGCTGACTGCCCATCTGCTCATCAAGCCGCATGCAGCCAACCAAGCGCAGATCAACCGCACGCGGCTCAAGAGTCCGCGTGAGTTACTCGGCGTGGTTAAGAGCGTGTTGTTCTCCCCGGAGGATCTTGCGCTCGTGCGCGGCGAGCCCGCTGAGCGCCGCACCTATTTGGACAACATCATTGCGTCGCGCACCCCGCGTTTAGCAGGCGTAAAGGCCGATTATGACAAGGTCTTGAAGCAGCGCAATGCGCTGCTGAAGTCGGCGTCGTCAAGCTTGCGTCGTGGGTACGGGGACAGCGATGGTGCCTCGGCCTTAGCCACCTTGGACGTGTGGGATGCGCAGCTGGCACGTCTCGGTGCGCAGGTCATCGAGGCACGTTTGGCGCTTGTCGACGCCCTGTCGGAACTCATTCCTTCCGCCTACGCAGGTCTGGCGCCGGAGTCGCGGCCGGCTCATATCGAGTACAAGTCCACCATCGATGTTTCTGATCGGGAAGTTCTGGAAGCCGTGATGCTGACAGAACTTGCTGCTAAGAGGCAGCGTGAGATCGAACGCGGAGTTTCCTTGGTGGGGCCGCATCGCGACGATTTGGTGTTGAACCTTGGTACGCAACCCGCCAAGGGCTTTGCCAGCCACGGCGAGACGTGGTCATACGCCATTTCTTTGCGCTTGGCCGAGTTCAATTTGTTGCGCCAAGATGGAACCGACCCGATTCTCATCCTTGATGATGTCTTCGCTGAGCTGGACGCCAAGCGCAGGGAAAAGCTCGTGCATCTTGCTGCAGAGGCCGAGCAAGTGTTAATTACCGCTGCCGTTGATGAAGATCTGCCGGGCAACCTGGAACCCATCGTGCGCTACGAGGTCACGGTGACAGACACCGAGGATGGCAGAATTTCTGAAATTTCAAAAGTTGATGACCAAGTGAGTGGCGATGACTGATCCCGTCAAGGACTTCTTTGATCGTGTGCGCGCGAATTCCAAGAACGCGCCAAAGCTCAACAGACCTGCGCCAAAGATGAACGTCGAGGCTCCCAAGGAGCAACGGAAATATCAGGTGGGAAGGCCCACTGGACCCGATGGCCGGCGCCTGCGCCGCAGCCTCGACGTCCCTAGTCTCGGGGCCGCATTGAGCAAGGAAATCTCCCGCCGTGGCTGGGAGAGTGATCTTGCCGATGGATGGGTCATGGGCAACTGGACCAATTTGGTGGGGGAGCGGATCGCCGCCCACACAAAGCCCGAGCGCATCAAGGATAAAGTGGTTTATATTTCCTGTGATGCTTCCGTTTGGGCCACCGAACTGCGATATCTGCAGCGCCAGATCCTTAAGAAAATTGCGGAGCGCTTAGGTCCCGATGTCATCGTTGAGCTGCGGATTCAGGGGCCAAAGCAGCATCGAAACTACCAAGGCCGGCAGTGGGTAAAGCCCCAAGGATCGCAAGATACTTACGGATAGGCTATAAAACTCGGATCGAAAAATCGGGCTAAATTCCGCCCTCTGACTGGTGTGGAGTGCTCTTCAGTAGGGGGACACCGTGTAGAATGGCTAAAGTCTTAGATTTTGCTATAGCCAAAAGGAGTACACGTTTCCGTGGCTGAAGAACACGCATATGATGCCGGTTCAATTACCATCCTGGAAGGCCTCGAGGCCGTCCGCAAGCGCCCGGGTATGTACATCGGTTCTACCGGTGTGCGCGGTCTACACCACCTCATTTGGGAGGTTGTAGATAACTCGGTGGACGAGGCAATGGCTGGCTATGCCACCAAGGTCGTCGTCAAGCTGCTCGCTGACGGTGGCGTCGAGGTCATCGATGATGGCCGCGGCATTCCTGTTGAGATGCACGCTACCGGTGCTCCAACCGTCCAGGTTGTTATGACCCAGCTGCATGCCGGCGGTAAGTTCGACTCTGATTCCTATGCCGTTTCCGGTGGTCTGCACGGTGTCGGTATCTCCGTCGTGAATGCACTGTCGACCCGCGTCGAAGCAGAGATCAAGCGCGATGGAAAGCACTGGTACCAGAACTTCTCTAACGCTATTCCTGATGAACTGGTCGAGGGCGGAAACGCGCGCGGAACGGGTACCACCATCCGTTTCTGGGCTGATCCAGAGATCTTCGAGACCACCGAGTATGACTACCAGACCATTGCTCGCCGTCTCCAGGAGATGGCCTTCCTGAACAAGGGTCTGATTATCGAGCTCATCGACGAGCGCGTGACCAAGGAGCAGCTCGAGCTCGAGGCAATCGCCGATGCTGAGTCTGGTGAGACCGCTCTCGAAGCTGAGTCCTTCGATGACATTGACGTTGACGCTGAAGCTGATGGTCCGAGCGAGGAAAAGCCGGCAAAGAAGCTGCAGAAGAAGGTTGTCTACCACTACCCAGACGGCCTGATTGACTACGTAAAGCACCTCAACAAGACCAAGACCTCCATTCACCCGACCATCGTGGCTTTCGATGTCAAGGGAGAGGATCACGAGGTTGAGGTGGCGTTACAGTGGAACCAGGGCTACAAAGAGTCTGTTCATACCTTTGCGAACACCATTAATACCCATGAGGGCGGTACTCACGAAGAGGGCTTCCGCGCTGCGTTGACCTCCTTGATGAACCGTTACGCCAAGGAACACAAGCTCATCAAGGAAAAGGATGGCAACCTTTCTGGTGAGGACTGCCGTGAGGGTCTCTCCGCAGTCATCTCGGTCAAGGTCGGTGACCCACAGTTCGAGGGCCAGACTAAGACCAAGCTTGGTAACTCTGAGATCAAGGGCTTTGTCCAGCGTGCCGTAAACGAGCACGTCAACGATTGGTTCGATGCTAACCCGGCTGAGGCAAAGGCCATCATCAACAAGGCTGTTTCCTCCGCGCACGCACGTGTTGCAGCGCGTAAGGCCCGTGAGATGGTGCGTCGCAAGTCTGCAACGGACCTGGGTGGTCTGCCCGGTAAGCTCGCTGACTGCCGTTCCAAGGACCCGAAGATTTCGGAGCTTTACATCGTGGAGGGTGACTCCGCAGGTGGTTCCGCAAAGGCAGGCCGTGATTCGATGTTCCAGGCAATTTTGCCGCTGCGCGGCAAGATCCTGAACGTGGAGAAGGCCCGCATGGACAAGGTTCTGAAGAACGCCGAGGTCCAGGCAATCATTACTGCTCTGGGTACCGGTATCCACGAAGAGTTCGACATTGAGAAGCTGCGCTACAACAAGATCGTGCTGATGGCCGATGCCGACGTTGACGGCCAGCACATCGCAACCCTGCTGCTGACACTGCTCTTCCGCTTCATGCCGCAGCTGGTTGAGGATGGCCACGTCTACTTGGCTAATCCGCCGCTGTACAAGCTCAAGTGGGGCAAGGGTGAACCTGGCTACGCCTTCTCTGACGACGAGCGCGACAAGCTGCTCGCCGAGGGCCTGGAGAACAACCGCAAGATCAACAAGGATGACGGCATCCAGCGTTACAAGGGTCTGGGCGAGATGAATGCGTCCGAGCTGTGGGAGACCACGCTCGACCCGTCCACCCGTATCCTGCGCCGTGTCGACCTTGAAGACGCGCAGCGTGCTGACGAGCTCTTCTCCATCCTCATGGGTGACGATGTCTCGGCTCGCCGTTCCTTCATTACTCGCCGCGCGAAGGACGTTCGCTTCTTGGACGTTTAATTTTAGGTGTTCGGACCTGCACGCAGACCGATAAAGCTAAAGGCCTTGTAGAAACATGATCTACAAGGCCTTTAGCTTGTTTTAGCGGTTAATACGTCTTACAGTTCCACGTCGATTCCGGGAAGCGTGACGCTCTCGGAAAGGTCAGCGTGGCCCGGCTCAACGTTGAAGATGGAGCTAGACGGTGCCGATTGGGCGTCGATAAGCACCTGCTCAATTACCTCTGCCGGGATGGATTCCGGCAGGTAGGCACGGGCAGAGTGGCGGCTGCGGATGAATTCAGAATAGTTATTGCTTGAAGTCATGCGGGCCAGACTACACCCCTTTAATGCATGTGCTTTTGTAGGATGCGGCCGAACTCAGGGACGTGAGGCTCAACGATCTTGGAGACCTTGTTGCGCAGAGAGTTGTAGGCCTTAGCCAGGGCCGCGTTGTTGATCTGATCGGCGTTGCGGTCTGCCACGTTCATCAAGGAATCCGTGACCCGCTTGTCATTGCCGCCGAGGTAGGAGCCAAAATCATCCTGTGCGGAAGACTGGAATTCCTGCCAGTAAGACTCCAGCTCACCGAGCAGATCTGGGAGCATGCGGTTGATGCCCTTGGAAACGATGTCGGAGTCGACCTTCTTTGCCGCGGAAACCGCGCCCTTGATGGCCATGCCGGTGATACCGGACTGCTCAGCGACGACCTTGTCCACCAAAGAGACGAGTTCTGCCACCACAGCAGTGCGGATGGGGGTTTCCAGGAGCTGGGAAAGACTAGACATGCGCCTAATCCTACTGAAGCTGCAAGGTTTCGGAGGTGGCGCGTTTGAGAGAAGCTGGGCAGTAATAAGTCAGCGTAAAGAAAGCCTGTCTTCTATTTCCATGTAGACGCGCGCGCAGACAGTGGCAAAGGCGTCGTTGTGCGCGTTTAAAGCGGGGTAGGCCACGAGCAGGTCGCGCATGGCCCGGGCGGCCTGGACCCTGTTTCCGTGGATTGCGATTCCCTCCATTTTCGCCGTGCTTAACGACGCCGCGGCCACCAATGCCCCAAAGTTCGTCACCGTCACCTTGTGCTGGGCGCAGAACTCGCGGGCGACGAGAAGGAGCTGCTCAGGCGTCATGGGCGGGCCCTTCGGATTTCGGCTTCCAACTCGGCACGGCCGGGGAGGAGGTGGCGTGCGGTGTCTTGCACGGCGGCGTCGGAAAGCGTGCGTGCTGCAGCCGCAACTACCGCGCGCACCACCGCCTCGTGCTTGGAGGTGCCTTGGGCGGAGGCGAGGAGCGTGAGCGCGTGGTCTTGTTCAGGTGTTAAACGAAGGGTCATGGCCATGCCTAAACGGTATCACTGTGATATCACCAGCGCGGCGTAAGAGGCGCTGGAGGCCTCAGAGGGTAGAATTTGCGGTTATGAGTGACCAAAATGGCGATCTTTTTGATCGTATTCAACCGATTGATATCAACGAGGAGATGGAGTCGAGCTACATCGACTACGCCATGTCCGTCATCGTCGGCCGTGCGCTTCCGGAGGTTCGCGATGGCCTCAAGCCCGTGCACCGCCGCATCCTTTATGCGATGTTTGACTCGGGTTACCGCCCAGAGCGCGGCTACGTAAAGTCCGCCCGCCCGGTTTCTGACACCATGGGTCAGTTCCACCCGCACGGTGACTTCGCAATTTATGCCACGTTGGTGCGTCTGGCGCAGTCCTGGAACATGCGCTACCCGCTGGTTGACGGCCAGGGTAACTTCGGTTCCCGCGGCAACGACGGCCCAGCGGCAATGCGTTACACCGAGTGCCGCATGACCCCGCTGGCCATGGAAATGGTCCGTGACATTCGCGAAAACACCGTCGACTTCTCCCCGAACTACGACGGCAAAACCCAGGAACCTGACATCCTGCCTTCCCGCGTTCCGAACCTGCTGATGAACGGCTCTGGCGGCATCGCCGTTGGTATGGCCACTAACATCCCGCCGCACAACCTGAACGAGCTGGCTGAGGCTATCTATTGGCTGCTGGATAACCCAGAAGCCTCCGATGAGGAAGCACTTGCAGCCTGCATGGAGCGCGTGAAGGGCCCAGACTTCCCAACCGCAGGTCTCATCGTCGGCGATCAGGGCATCAAGGATGCCTACACCACTGGCCGCGGTTCCATCCGTATGCGCGGCGTGACCTCCATCGAGGAGTCCGGCAACCGCCAGACCATCGTCATCACCGAGCTGCCGTACCAGGTCAACCCGGACAACATGATCTCCAACATCGCAGAGTCCGTGGCTAACGGCAAGATCGCCGGCATCGCCAAGATCGAGGACGAGTCTTCCGACCGCGTCGGCATGCGCATCGTGGTCACCCTGAAGCGCGATGCCGTCGCTCGCGTCGTGCTCAACAACCTCTACAAGCACTCCCAGCTGCAGACCTCCTTTGGTGCCAACATGCTCTCCATCGTCGATGGCGTGCCGCGTACCCTGCGCCTGGACCAGATGCTGCGCTACTACGTTGCACACCAGATCGAGGTCATCGTTCGCCGTACCCAGTACCGTCTGGATGAGGCCGAAAAGCGCGCCCACATCCTGCGTGGTTTGGTCAAGGCCCTCGATATGCTCGACGAGGTCATCGCGCTTATCCGCCGTTCCCCAACGGTCGACGAAGCGCGAGAAGGGTTAAAAACCCTTCTCGCGGTAGATGATGTACAGGCAGACGCCATCCTGGCGATGCAGCTGCGCCGTCTGGCAGCCCTGGAGCGTCAGAAGATCATTGACGAGTTGGCTGAGATCGAAGAGATCATTGCTGACCTCAAGGATATCCTCGCCCGCGAGGAACGCCAGCGTCAGATCGTCCACGACGAGCTCGCTGAGATCGTCGAAAAGTACGGCGATGAGCGCCGTACCCAGATCGTGGCCGCTTCTGGCGACGTCACTGACGAGGATCTTATCGCCCGCGAGAACGTGGTCGTCACGATCACCTCTACTGGCTACGCAAAGCGCACCAAGGTTGATGCCTACAAGGCGCAGAAGCGCGGCGGGAAGGGCGTGCGCGGTGCGGAGCTCAAGCAGGACGACATCGTCAAGAACTTCTTTGTCTGCTCCACGCACGACTGGATCCTCTTCTTTACCAACTTCGGCCGTGTTTACCGCCTCAAGGCTTATGAGCTGCCGGAGGCAGGCCGCACCGCACGTGGCCAGCACGTGGCTAACCTGCTGGAGTTCCAGCCGGAGGAGAAGATCGCACAGGTCATTCAGATTCAGTCCTACGAGGACGCTCCTTACCTCGTCCTGGCCACCAAGCAGGGCCGCGTCAAGAAGTCCCGCCTCACCGACTATGAGTCCGCTCGTTCTGCTGGCCTCATCGCTATCAACCTCAACGAGGGCGATGCGCTCATCGGTGCTTCCCTCGTCGACGAAGGCGATGACATCCTGCTGACCTCTGAGCAGGGCCAGGCCATCCGCTTCACGGCTGACGACGACCAGCTGCGCCCGATGGGCCGTGCAACAGCCGGTGTGAAGGGTATGCGCTTCCGCGGCGATGACCAGCTGCTGTCGATGTCCGTGGTCCACGACGGCGGGTACCTGCTCGTGGCCACCTCCGGCGGCTATGGCAAGCGTACGGCGATTGAGGAATACACCCCGCAGGGCCGTGGCGGCCTGGGCGTGATGACCTTCAAATACACCCCGAAGCGCGGCAAGCTCATCGGTGCGATTGCAGTGGACGAGGAAGACGAGATCTTCGCAATCACCTCTGTTGGCGGTGTTATCCGTACTGAGGTTAACCAGATCCGTCCTTCTTCCCGTGCGACCATGGGCGTTCGCCTGGTCAACCTTTCCAACGACGTCGAATTGCTTGCAATCGACCGCAACGTTGAGGACCATGGTGAGGAAGACGCTCAGGCTGTGGCCAAGGGCGAGAAGTCCGTGGAGGATGTTCAGCAGGAGCACCTGAAGATTGCGGATTCGAAGAACACTAATGATGAGGGCAACGAGGAGTAATCCATGGCAAGACGAGACGTAACCCTTACGCGAATCTCCCCAATGTCGGCGTTTCGCGTGGGCTTGGCGATGTCCCTCGTCGGCCTCGTCGCATGGATCCTCGCGGTATGCATCTTGTACTTCGCCTTGGACCAGGCGGGAATCTGGGATTCCCTCAATAGCCTGGTTGGCGGCGTGGGTGGCGCTTTCGAGGTCACTTTTGGTGTGGTCTTGTCCATCTCGGCGTTGATCGGTGCCATCGTGGCCGTGTTCGGCACGTTGATGGCTCCGCTACTGGCGTTCATCTACAACTCCATCGTGGACGTCTTCGGTGGTTTCAAACTGGGTATCCAAGAGAGCGTCGACTAAGACGAAAAGCATTTAACCGGCACCTGATTTTAAGTGTCGGTTTTCTGCTTTTATTAGCCCTCTGACCATACGATTTGTGTTATCTCGCAAAGAGTATGTAAAGTTACAACTCGTTCCGCACAAGGGCCTATAGCTCAGTCGGTTAGAGCGCATCGCTGATAACGATGAGGTCGCAAGTTCGATTCTTGCTAGGCCCACCACGGAACAATGGGGCATTAGCTCAATTGGTAGAGCATCTGCTTTGCAAGCAGAAGGTCAGGAGTTCGATTCTCCTATGCTCCACAGCCCGGAACCCGGCACCGTAATGGTGTCGGGTTTCTTTGTTGTTTGGGGGCGTGCACCGTTCCCGGCACTCATCGACAGGATGAAGAGCAGGGGGGGGCGGGTGCCCCCAATGGCGAACTTAGCTAATTGCTATTCGTCTAGAGAATCGAATAATTGAGCAGGTTAGGACAAAATTTCAGCGAACCGTAAAGCTTGTTAAGTTGCCATTTACGAATGTCTCCTAACCTGTTGATTCGGTGCCAGATTTCCGCGATTCTGTGAAGAGTTGTCCATCCAGAAATTGCGAGAAACGGAGATCCAGTGGACCTCTACGAGTATCAGGCCAGGGACCTTTTCGAAAAGCATGGCGTACCCACCCTGCGAGGCATCGTCGCTACCTCGGCCGTCCAGGCCGAAGAAGCAGCCGCCAAGCTCGGCACGCCCATTGTTGTGGTCAAAGCCCAAGTCAAGACTGGCGGCCGCGGCAAGGCTGGCGGTGTGAAGCTGGCTAAGAGCCCAGCTGAGGCGGCAGAAAAGGCCGAGGAAATCCTCGGCCTCAAGATCAAAGACCACACCGTGCGCAAGGTCATGGTGGCCGAGGGCGCCGACATCGCCGAGGAATACTACTTCTCGATCCTCTTGGACCGTACCAAGCGCCGCTACCTAGCGATGCTCTCCAAGGAAGGTGGCGTGGAGATCGAAAAGCTCGCCGCGGAGCGTCCTGAAGCGCTCATTCGCCGCAGCTTCTCTCCCCTCGATGGTATGACAGACACTCTCGCCCGCGACATGGCCTATGAAGCAGGCTTTGTGGAGGAGGACGTCGCCAAGCTTGTGCCCGTCTTTAAGCAGCTCTACAAGGTCTACACTGCGGAAGACGCCACCCTGGTGGAGGTTAACCCGCTGGTGAAGACCGCACAGGGTGACATCATCGCCCTCGATGGCAAGGTGACGCTCGATGGCAACGCGGAGTTCCGCCACAGCGAGCATGCCGCCCTGCACGATCACGGTGCCACGGATCCGCTGGAGCTCAAGGCGCAGCAGATGGGCCTGAATTACGTAAAGCTGGATGGCTCGGTGGGCATCATCGGCAACGGCGCGGGCCTGGTGATGTCCACGCTCGACGTCGTGGCATATGCGGGCGAGGATCTGCCTAATCAACCCAAGCCCGCGAACTTCCTTGACATCGGCGGTGGTGCCAACGCAGAAGTCATGGCTAACGGCCTCGAAGTGATCCTCGGGGATCCCCAGGTCAAGTCCGTATTTGTCAACGTCTTCGGCGGAATCACCGCCTGCGACGAGGTGGCCAAGGGCATCGTGCAGGCCTACAAGATTCTGGCCTCCGATGGAATCGAGCCGAAACCGCTCGTCGTACGTCTCGACGGCAACAACGCAGAGCTTGGACGCAGCATTCTCGACGACGCGCACCTGCCCAAGCTGGAGCAGGTTTCCACCATGGACGCAGCGGCTCGCAAGGCCGCGGAGCTGGCTGAATAGGAGTAACAATGTCTATTTTTCTCAACAAGGATTCCCGCATCATCGTCCAAGGTATGACCGGCGCCGAAGGCATGAAGCACACACGCCGCATGCTCGCCTCCGGATCGAATATCGTGGGCGGCGTCAACCCCAAGAAGGCCGGTGAGCGCGTCGACATTGATGGCCAGCGGATTCCAATCTTCGGCTCCGTGCGCGAGGCTATGCAGGCAACCGACGCCAACGTCACCGTTATCTTCGTCCCCGCCAAGTTCACCAAGGACGCGGCTGAGGAAGCCATCCGCGCGGGCATCGAGCTGGTCGTCATCATCACCGAGGGAGTTCCAGTCAAGGACACCGCGGAGCTCTTCGCGCTTGCGCGCGAGTCGAAGACCCGCATCATTGGCCCCAACTGTCCAGGTCTTTATAGCCCTGGCCAGTCCAACGCAGGCATCATCCCAGCGGAGACTGCTCCGAACCCGGGCAAGATTGGTTTAGTGTCCAAGTCTGGCACGCTGACCTATCAGATGATGTATGAGCTCTCCGACATTGGATTTAGCACCTGCGTGGGCATTGGCGGTGACCCAATCATCGGAACTACCCACATCACGGCCATCGAGGCCTTTGAGAAGGACCCCGAGACCGAGGCCATCATCATGATCGGCGAGATCGGCGGCGACGCCGAAGAATATGCCGCACGCTATATCAAGGAGCACGTGACCAAGCCGGTGGTGGCCTACATTGCTGGTTTTACCGCGCCGGAGGGCAAAACCATGGGGCACGCAGGAGCGATTGTCTCTGGAGGATCCGGAACCGCAGAGGGCAAGAAGGCTGCGCTTGAGGAGGCCGGCGTGAAGGTCGGCAAGACTCCGAGTCAGGCGGCGCAGCTTCTCCGGGAAGCGCTGAAATCTGCCTAGCAGATGCTTAACCTCTAAACCTTCGTTGCTAGAATAAATTTCATGACCGAGAAGGACAAGAAGTGGCTCGATGAGGAGGAACTCTCTTCCTTTGTATCCCTCATGGGAGTCACCATCCGCTTAACCAGCATTCTGGATGCCCAGCTGCGTGACGACGCCGACTTGAGCTTCTTCGAGTACACCGTTCTGTCTCGTCTTTCCGAGTCAGAGAATCGTGAGATGCGCATGCGCGACCTTGCGTACACAGCGAACGGCTCGCTCTCTCGGCTTAGCCAGGTGGTCACGCGCTTGGAGAAGCAAGGTTGGGTTACGCGCCGTCCAGATCCGAATGATGGCCGCACTACGCTGGCGCAGCTTACCGACGCCGGCTGGGATAAGGTTGTCGCCACCGCGCCTGGGCACGCCGCCCAGGCGCGTCGTTCCGTGATGGACAACCTCACTCGCACGCAGGTGCGCCAGCTCAACCAGATCAACGATCGCATCCTCGCGGCCATCGAGAGCGATGAACGCTACGGCGGGCGTTACTAGGCCTCATTAGCTCGGCGGCAGGCCTCTGCGCGCCGAGACGGTCTTGTCGAAAGGAATCCAAAAGCGCAAAGGTGCTTGTTTATTCTTACTGATGCCAATTCGCGGCCCGCAGACCCACTCCGGCTCTTGCTCACGCTCGGTGAGTTGAATTGGCGTGCCGTTATCTTCCAGCGTGAATCCCAGTGCTTTTCCGAGGTTCCCCGGCCCACGGGCGAGGTTATGGAAGTCGGTGGTGCCGCGGCGTCGGAAAGCGAGCTCGGTACCTTCGATGACCTCGCCGCCGCGTAGTAGACATCCTTGGCCCGTGCCCACCGGGGCGCACACGATGTTGCCGTTGCGGTGGATGCCGTAGGAGGCGTAGACGTAAAGGCGCCCGGGTGGGCCGAACATCGTGGCGTTGCGCGGGGTCTGGCCGTTGTAGGTGTGCGCTGCCTCGTCATCCTCGCCAAGGTAGGCCTCAACCTCGGTGAGGCGGATACTGACGCCGTTGAAGGTGAGAGTTGCCCCCAAGAGTTGGGGTGCAACGACATCTGCGGGGGCCGAGAAATCAATCATTAGCTCCGAGAGTAGTACTGCTTTCCGGGCTGTGGGTTGGGGATAAGAGTATCGAGGCTGACCGGCTCGAGGCCCTTGGCGCGCAGGCCGTCGATGACGCAGCTGGCAGCATTAACCGTGGTGGCGTGGATGTCATGCATGAGGATGATGCTGCCTGGCTGCGCGCCGCTGACGGCAGCGCTGCATACGTGCTCGGAGTTGCGGTCTTTCCAGTCCAGCGTGTCCACAGACCACATGGCCTCGGCTTGGCCGTTGGCTTTGGCCGCGGCGTCGACAGTGCCGTTGGTGGCGCCGTACGGCGGGCGCAGCCAACGAGGGCTCTGGCCGGTTGCCGCCTTGATGGCGCCGGCACCTGCCTTGATTTCCCCGTCGACGTCGCCGGCAGCGAGCTTGTTCAGCTCACGGTGCGTGTTGGTGTGGTTGCCGATGGTATGGCCCTCCGCCTGCATGCGACGCAATAGCTCCGGGTGCGCGGTGGCGTTGGGCGCTAGGACCATGAAGCTGGCGTGGGCATTCTTGGACTTCAGGGTGTCGAGGAGCTGGTTGGTGAGGGGGCTGGGGCCATCGTCATAGGTGATGGCCACGCAGTTGGCGCAGTTGGGGGCGGTTTTCGCTGCGGACTGTGCTGGTTGTGCGGGGTGCTGAGCGGGCTGCGCTGCCGGTGCTGGCCGCGAGGAACCCCACTCCGGCGGAAGGGTGTTGAGGAAGCGGTCGGCTTCTTGCTGGAGGTTAGGCAGCTGAACTGCCGGTAGTTCAACCGTGGGCAGCGGGGGAAGAGCGGCCTGTGCCGTCGCGGGTAGGGCCGCGGCGGTGAGGAAGGCAACGGTGGCAACAGCGAGGCGGCGCATGGTGAAGGACCTTTCTAAGCGAGGAGTGGACAGATCCTTGATTATGGTGGCTACTTCCTATAAAAACCCTAGTGACACGCAACAGAAGTGAAAATTGTTATCTTTTGTGGCTAATGTGACTCGCGTAAAAGCCTATGCCACCTGGATCGAACGGATGTGGTTGCCCAGTCCGCGCCGAGTAAACACGGTCTTGGCGGTGCGAGGGTCGTCGGCCGCGCCCATGGTCAGCAGCAACGGCACGTAATGATCGGCGGTGGAGTGGGCAATGCGCGCGCCCGGTGCTTTGTCCATGTAGGCCATGAGCTTGTCGACGTCGCCCGCGTGAATGGCATGCGCCGCCCACTCATCGAAGGCATCGAGGTGGTGTCCGGCGTAGGCACTGTGGCTGACGAAGAGGGCGGGCATGGGTCCGTCGCTGGGCTGCCAACGGCGGTGCTGGTCAGCTAGGGGAATTGCCCGTTCACGGAGATCGAAGATTGCGCCTGCTGGGCGGGTTACTTTAAGAGTAAAGTAAATTAGGTGTGTTGTGGTGGGGATTTTTTCGCGCGGGCTCGGTGGAGTAGTATTAACCGCACTGGGGCATTAGCTCAATTGGTAGAGCATCTGCTTTGCAAGCAGAAGGTCAGGAGTTCGATTCTCCTATGCTCCACAGCCCGGAACCCGGCACCGTGATGGTGTCGGGTTTCTTTGTTGTTTGGTGCATGCACCGTTCCTGACACGTTTGCTACTTAGACCTAGAAGCGCTTCACCAGCACCACATGGCCCTCCGACTCACCGACCGGCTCGAACCCCATAAATAGGTAGAGCCGGTGCGCACGCTCATTGGCCAGGGCCACCGAGAGCGAGGCGCCGGGAGCGCCTAAGTCGCGGGCGAGGTCCGTGGCGGCGCGAATAAGTAAAGTGCCCATGCCCTGCGAGCGGTAGCGCGGCTCCACAGCAAGGGCGAGCTCCGGAATTCCCTCTTCCACGTGCCCGTAGCCGTGGCGCTGCTCAGTTCCCCAGTTCAGCCACACGCCACCAGCGGGAACGTTGCCCTCCCACGCGATGAAGCCGCCGCGGGAGGGCTCCCATCCGGCGAGGTAGTAGTCGAAGTCGGCGTCGAATTGCGGCGTGAGCTCCTTGTGCTCCTCACCGAAAGTGTCCGTGAGGAAGTTGAGGCGGGCCAAGTAGGTGCGGTCCGCCTCGCTTAAGGGGCGCAGTTCGAAATCAGACATGGTGGCCAGCTTAGTGGCCGTGCTCCCACTGCGCATAAGCCTTGGCATAGCGGCCGCCGAGCGCCATGAGGGAGGCGTGCGTGCCGTCCTCTACGATTTCGCCCTGCTCCATCACGATTATGCGATCCGCCTCGCGGGCCTGGTCTAAGCGGTGAGCCACCACCAACGCAGTGCGCCCGCGGGTTACAGCACGTGCCGCAGACTCCAGCACCGCAGCATGCTCGGAGCCGGCTTCCGACGTCGCCTCATCCATGATGAGCACCGGCGGCTGACGCAAAATCATGCGCGCTAGCGAAATTTGTTGTGAGGCCTCCGCTCCGATTTCCTCGTTACCTGCGCCGATGAACGTATCGAGACCGTCAGGCAGCCAGCGCGAGGACTCGTCCAGGCCGACTTCGTGCAACGCCGCCCACAATTGGGCGTCGGAGGCGCCGGGGAGGGCGAGGAGGAGGTCGTCGCGAAGCGTGCCGGAAAACAGGTGAACCTCCTGGGTGATGAGCGCGACGTGCTCGGTCACCCACGTGTTGGGAACCGTGGCGGTGTCCACCGCATCGAGGTGAATGGTGCCGGTCGTGGGGTACTGCAGGCCCGCCACCAGCGCCGCCAGAGTGGACTTGCCCGCACCCGAGGTGCCCACCAGCGCGGTCGTGGTACCAGCCTCTAAGGTGAGGTCTATGCCGTGCAGAACCTCCGCGCCGCCGGGGTAGGAGTAGGTGACGCCGTCGATGCGTATCGCTGGCGCAGCCGAAAGAGAGTCCTGCTCTTGGTCCGGAACATCACTGCTCAACAGCGCCAACGCAACCGCGCGGCCTAGGGAAGTGACCGCATGCTGGATCTCGCCGGCAAAGAACAAGATGTTGAATACGTGCACCTCAAGGCGCATGACCAGCAGCACCGCAGCCGCCGCCTGGCCCTGCGTGACCCAGTCCCAGGCCACCATCGGCACTGACATGGACAAGGTTCCGAGTAGCAGCACCGCGAAGCTGATGGAGCCCTGGCCGATGATGCGGTTGATGAGCGGGACCTTATCGCCCCAGGCCTGCACCGTATCCCAGGAGTAGCGCTCCATGCGCTGCTCGGCCCAGCCGCCGAGCTTGAATTGGCGCAGGGTGTCCAAGGCGCGGATGGTGTCGAGCAAGACGTTGTTGCGGCGCGCCTCGACGGAGGAGACCTCATTTGCTATCTCCGGGATGTCGCGGATGGTGCCTTTGATGAACGGGTACATGATAAGCACCGCCAACGCGAAGATCAGCAGGTAAGCCGGGTGGATGAGCACCATGCTCAGCGCGGTGAGTGGCAGGATGAACAGGGTGACGGCCAGGCGCTCGCCCATCATGGAGATAGAGGTGACCACGGTGTCGATGTCCTTGGACAAACGCGTAATCACGTTGCCCGTGCCCAGCTCCATCACGCGGGGAACCGGCGCACGCAGCACCGAATCCAGCGCCGCGGTGCGCAGGTCCACGGCTAGGCGCCGCGCCTTGGCATTGATCATGTAGCCTCCGATGGCGCGGCCGGTAACCTCCGCGATAAGCGCTGCGGCAATGATGCCTAGCGCCGCGAGCATCGCTGGGCGGCCCGAGCCGATGACAGGCAGCTCCATTCCTTGGATGATGTCCACCACGCGGCCCAAGACCTGGGAGCCTAAGTTCATCATCACGATGGTGACGGTGAAAACGGCAAAGACCAGCAGCATCTTCGGGCGCGTTGGCGCCGAGGGCAAAGTCTTGAGGAAGCGCCACGATTCGCGCGCTGAAGCCGGCGCAAGTGCATCTGCACGAGACTGACTCACAGCGCCACCACCTTGTCCGCGTTGGCGGCCCACGTCGGGGCGGCGGTTATCACCACGGTCACGCGTCCGCGGCGCAGCTTAGCCACGCGCTCGGCCACGGTGGCCAAGGTCAGGGAGTCGAGACCCGTGGTGGGATTATCGAGCACAAGCACCTCGGGATCCTGCGCGAGCGCACGGGCAAGAGCCACGCGTTGCCGCTGGCCACCGGAAAGGTTCAGGCCGGCCTCGCCGATGGGGGAGTCAGGCAGAGTGCCGTCGTGCCCAAAGCCGCCCAGGCGCGTCACGATGTCGCCGCAGGCGGCGGCCTCCAGCGCAGCGTGCACCTGCTGTGCGGGGAGGGTGCCAAGCGGGTCGATGTTATCGGCCAGGGTGCCCTCCAAAACTGAGATGCGGTGCGGCGGGCAAAGAGCACCGTGGGCGGAAAGGTGGGTGGTCCAGGCGTCGACAAGCGCGCGGCCCTTAGCCGTCTCCGGTATCCACACGTTGAGCCCTGGTTCAAGGTCTACCGGGGTGCCCTGCTTGGCGACGTCCCCTTTGCCCAGGTCCTGCAGCAACTCACCCACGCGTTCCACCGACGCCTGGCCCTTTGCCCAGTTCTCTGTGAGATGGCCGAGCGACAAGCCCAACGCGGTGAGCGCGGGAGGAGCGAGCATCGTAATAGACATCATGCCGCCGGGCTCGATGTTTCCTTCGAAGGTCTGCCAGGCCGTCCACGTGAGAAGGAAGACGGCAAAAAGGGTGGGCACCATTTGGCGCAGCCACGACAACAGGACGCTCAGGCGCAGTTCGCGGAGCATCGAAATAAGGGCGTCGTGGGCAGCCAGAGTGAAGCGTTCTTTGGCCACCTCGTTGGCTCCGAGACCTTTGATGACGCGCGAGCCTTGGGCAAAGTCAGTGGCCAGGGCCAGCGCAGTGTTTTCCTTGGCGCGCCGGGCAGATGCAACGCCCGTCAGGGGCTTTGCGGTGGCCCACGAAGCAATGGCGGTCAGGATCGCGCCCACGATGAGCCCGAGGGAAACCACCCAGGAAATCGGAGCCAGGCTGAAGATGGCACCGATGAGATATCCCGCCATGAAAAGCGGGAAGTTAAGCACCTGCTTGAGTTGGCCGATGTAGTGCGAGTCCTCGTCCATCGTGTTGAGGAGGCGGCCGGGGCTGAGTCCTTTGGTGGAGGCGTCGAGAAGCTTGTGTAAAAGGCCCAAGCGCAAGGTATGCGTGGTGCGAGCTTGGCTAAGATCCGTGAAGGCGTCCGCTGTGGCCTCCGCTAGGTACATGATGTAGAGCAGCAATGCCGTGACCAGTACGGGAACGCCCAGTGTTCGCCAGGAAGGATCGCTGAATGCGTACTGCGTGGCCTGACCAATGACCACGGAGACCAGCGCACCCAACGGTGAGTTGATGGCGGCCGCTATGAGTAGGCCCACCACGCCAACAGGCTGGGCAAACAGCAGCCGCCGAGTGGCAGCACCAGGCTTTGCCCAATTGGTGGTTTCGGTGAGAGAAGTTTCCCCGGTGGGAGGCTGATCTGGTAGATACCAGGACCAGGTTTTCATGCGAGGATAGACAGTCATAGCTGCATATCCTATAAGAAAAGGTCGCCTTCTAATTCACTAGAAAGGCGGCCTTTAAGGGCTCTTAAGCGAGGTGATAATTCGACACGTCGTAACCCGAGAACTCGCGGTCGATGCCACTGTCATCCACGGAGTGGAACGTGGTGCCGTTCTCGATAGCAAAGCGGAGATAGTCTACTCGATGCGAAGGATCGCCGCTGACGGAACCAGCAGGGAAGTAGTAGGTCGCACCGCTCTTGAGCTTGACAATGAGGGACTCGAAGCTCATCAATTCTCCTTGGGATTGTTTCGAAATACCCAAAAATTCAATCAGCTTCGAGTCCGTCGAGCAAAGGATTGAGATCCAGACAACGTTCGCTTTACCCCCTTAAACGGGGTGGATTTACTCCTGCTCGTTGGTCTGCAGGCGGTGCTTGCCCTCGTCATCGCGGTCATCGGTGATGCGGGAGGTATCGGCGTCGGCAGCAGCCTCGGCTTCTTCCTTGTGCTTAGCTAGCTGCTCATCGATGGAGCCCAAGAGCTCTTCGTCGCGCTCGACGACGCCCTCTTCCGCGAGGTCGGAGACCTTGTGGTCGTCCTCGGTGGTGGAGGTGTAGACCAAGGTGGAGCCCTCAGTTGCGGCATCGGCACCGGTGGTGAAGTCCTCGACGCGCGGCGGAACCTCGGAAGCCTCTTCCTTGCGGATCTTGAAGAAGTAGTAGAGGCCGCCACCGATAGCGGAGATCAGGGCGAGGATCAGCGCGAACGGCCAGAACTTGGAGCTCTTCTTCTCCTTGCCGAAGTTGATGTTCTTGAGCTTCTTAGCGCTGCGCTTCTGGGCCTTGTCAGCAGCCTTGCGTGCGGCCTTTGCCTGTTTGCGGGACTGCTTCTTGACGTTCTTCTGTGCTTTCTTCTGGGCCTTCTTTGCGTCCTTGCTCGCTTCATCGAAGCGCTCGGAAGCCTGCTTGCTAACTTCCTGACCCCGGTCCTTGAGCTCCGCGATGCTACGCTCCAAGCGATCGTGAGCTGCCTGGGTGACGGCGCCGGCGCTGCGGCGAGCCTCAGGGAAGGCGTCCTTGCTGCGCTCTTCTACCTCTGCTGCAGCAGCTTCCAGGGCGGTGTAAGCCTCGAGAGCTTTCTCGTCGCGGTAGTCCTTAAACCTCTTCCACAGGTTGGTGGCCAGGCCGACGGAAGCGGAAATTGCGGTGGGGTTCATGCGAACGCTCCTTAAATTAGCTTTATCGTGTGCTTCCCACCAGCGTAGTGGCGGGCGTTAAGGCCCGCCACTATACGTATGAAGGAAAAGCAAAGGGTCACCCCTGCATGATGCGGCGGTGACCCTTGTTGTGCTTGATTATGACTCAGCGGGCGAGAACGTCTCTTTAGCTCTAGTCTGTAGAGCCGGACTTTTGCACGTAACAAGAGCTGATTACTAGACAGCTTGGTATGCAACCTTCTATTTTTATTCGTGCCAATTTTTAAAAAGCCTGCAGGCACGCCACTTTTAAAAGTACTATTTAATAAGTTACTCTTCCCCGAAAAATGGACAGCTTGGTACATTTCATCGCAAGCAAAATCCGTTGACCAGTAAGGGAGGTGAACATGACCCCGCGTCTCTCCGCTTCAGCACCACTAGACCAATTCAGTGAAGTATCTGTTGAGCCGCGCCAAAGAACCGCGCTCTCTTTCGAGGTGATTCCACCGCGCAACGATGCTGATGCGAGCACTACCGCCGAGCTCCTAAAGGTGTTGCAGGGGTACAACCCGGACTACATTGCGGTGACGAGCTCACAGCGCTCCGGATGGCTGGAAGGCACCGCGGCATTCATCGAACAAATCTCACGCACCACGTCCATGCGCCCGCTTGCTCACCTCGCCTGCACGGCTGGCACGCGGGAGGAGCTCATCGGCTGGATCGATGCGCTTGTCGACGCCGGCGTGCGCGGCCTGCTCGCCCTTCGCGGCGACCTGCCCGAAGGCGGCATGCCGGCGCACTATCTGCAGCATGCCGACGAGCTGGTCCGGCTCATCCGCCACCGCGAGGCGGGCCAAGCCGCACGTTTCGCCGCAGGCAGCCTCGCGGTGGGGGTGGCTTGCTATCCCAACGGCCACGCGGAGTCCGCGAACCTCGACGAGGACTTCGACGTTCTGCTTGCCAAACAGCGACTCGGCGCGGACTTTGCCATCACCCAGCTTTTCTTCGACGCCGAAGACTACGCCCGCTTTGCCCAACGCGCCCGGCTGGCCGGCGTGCGTATTCCGCTCATCCCGGGAATCATGCCGATGACCAGCGTGGCCCGGCTCGAGCGAATGGCCAAGCTGTCCGGGTTGCAGGTCCCACCCCGTGTGCGGGCCGCACTCGCGGCAGCATCCACCCCAGATGAAGAACATGAAATCGGAATGGAACTCACCGCCGAGCTGACTCGAAGCGTACTGCGCTCAGGGGCAGACGGCCTCCATATCTATACCCACAACAACCCTCACATCACTCAAGACCTTTTGAATCGAATTGGAGTACACCCATGAACGCACCATTTCCTAAGGCCACCATCGAAGGCTACCCACGCGTCGGCGCGAACCGCGAGCTCAAGCGCGCACTAGAGGCCTACTGGCCCGGCAAGATCGACGCCGAGACCTTTGAGTCGGCAGCGCACTCGCTGCGTCTTGACACTTATGCGCGCCTGCGCGACCTCGGGCTTAACGAGGACTACGCCATCCCAGCAGACGTGGCTTATTACGACCACGTCCTCGAGACCGCGCTGACCGTTGGCGCGGTGCAGGGAGAGACCCTCGATGACGAGTTCCGCCTGGCCCGTGGCAACGCCGACTCCGCGCCTCTCGAAATGACTAAGTGGTTCGACACCAATTACCACTACATCGTCCCGGAAATTGCCGATGACCAGACGTTTAACGCCCGCCCGCAGCGCGTTCTCAAGATCGTGGAAGAAGCTCGCAATGCCGGCCACGCCGTGCGTCCCGTGCTCGTGGGTCCGGTGACCTTGCTGGCTTTGTCCAAGCAGGCAGACGGATCGAGCACGCAGCCGCTTGAGCACCTTGATGCCGTGGTCGATTCCTATATATCTGTCCTCGAGCAGCTCCACGCTGCCGGGGTGGAGTGGGTACAGCTCAACGAGCCCGCTCTGGTCGCGGATCTTGCCGCGGCTGACGACGCCGCCCTTGCCCAGGCACTCCAGAGCGCTTACCGCCGTATCCTCGCCGCGGAAAAGCGCCCGCAGGTTTACCTGACCACGCCTTATGGCTCGGTGCGCAAGGGTCTGGACGCCATCAACGAGCTGCAGCCGGAGGCGGTGCAGGTGGATCTTTCCGTGGGCACCCTCGCGCTGGATCCGAGCTACCTGGAGCGCGTGGCTGGACTGAAATCCCACCTCAGCGCCGGACTGGTTGACGGCCGCAACGTCTGGGCGGCAAATCTGCGTGACTTGCGAGCCAAGCTGGAGACCCTTCCGGGCGCATCGGTAACCACCTCGGTCTCGCTGCAGCACGTTCCGCATACCGTGGAAGCAGAGACTTCGCTTCCCATTGACGTAGCCAACTGGTTCTCCTTCGCCAATGAAAAGGTGCGCGAGGTCGTCGCCCTGAGCTCCGGCCCGCTTGCAGCACCGGAGGCGTATGCCCAGGCCGACCGTGCAGTGCGCACCCGAGCCGAGTCGGCCCGTACCCACAACGAGGCGGTGCAAAACCGCACCGCGCAGTTGCCGGAGGGCGAGGTGCAGCGGCAGCCGCTGTTCGCCGAGCGCAATGAAGCGCAAAAAGCTCTTGGCCTGCCGCTGCTGCCGAGCACGACCATCGGTTCCTTCCCACAAACGCAGGAGATCCGTGCGGCACGTGCGGCTCACCGCAAGGGCACGCTTTCCGACGCCGCCTACGTCGACGCCCTGCGCGACGAGGTCAAGCAGGTCATCGAGCTGCAAGAACGCCTGGGCTTGGACGTGCTGGTGCACGGCGAGCCAGAGCGCAACGACATGGTGCAGTACTTCGCCGAGCTGCTCGACGGCTTCGTAGTCACCGAGAACGGCTGGGTCCAGTCTTATGGCTCCCGCTGCACCCGCCCGCCAATCGTGGTGGGCGACATCTCCCGCCCGCAAGCGATGACGGTGGAGTGGGCACGCTATGCGCAGTCCCTGTCCGAGAAGCACGTCAAGGGAATGCTCACCGGTCCAGTAACCATCCTTGCGTGGTCCTTCGTGCGCGATGACGTTAACCAGTCCGTCTCCGCGGATCAGCTGGGTGTGGCTCTCGCCGACGAGGTGCGTGATCTCGAAGAGGCTGGCATCGACATCATCCAGATTGACGAGCCCGCCCTGCGTGAACTGCTGCCACTGCGAGAGCAGGATCGCAAGGCCTACTTGGACTGGGCGGTGCGTTCCTTCCGACTCGTTGCTTTGGAGGCAAAGCCCACGACGCAGATTCACACGCACCTGTGTTACTCAGAGTTCGGCCAAATCATCGATGCGGTCGCTGGCCTTGACGCCGATGTCACCTCCATCGAGGCGGCGCGTTCCCGCATGGAGCTCCTCGAAGACATCGACGACAAGTTTCACTCCGAGATCGGCCCAGGCATCTATGACATTCACTCGCCGCGCATCCCATCCGTGGCGGAGATGGCAGAACTCATCCGCGCGGCCCTGCGCAACGTTCCAGTCGAGCGCCTATGGATCAACCCGGACTGCGGCCTGAAGACCCGCGGCTACGACGAGACCGAGGCCTCGTTGCGCAACATGGTCTTGGCCCGCGAAGAGGTGCTCAGCTCACTCGTTCCCGCTTAGAAGCTCAGCTCGTCCAAGCTCGAAATCTCGCCCGATCCGTCGCGTTGCAGGTACACCGCCTGCAGCCCGGCGGCGCGGGCGCCTTCGACGTCGTTAGCCAGGGAATCGCCCACCATGAGCGTGTGCGCAGGCTCGCTTCTCAGCACGCGGCAACCCTCGTGGTAAGCCGCAGCCTGCGGCTTGGGAATGCCCAAATCTACGGTGGCAATCAGTTGCACTTCCGGAAGATTAAGTCCGCCCGCGCGGAGCTTGCCCTCCTGCATCCCACGGGCACCATTGGTGAGAATCCCAACGTTTAGCCCAGCCGCCAGTGCGCGGCGCAATGCAGGTAGAGCATCCGGAAATGCCCGCCAATTGCGCTGATATGCAGCCAGGTAGCCGTCGTAGGCGGCGAGGGAGGCGGCGTCGTCAAGCGTCTGCCCCAGAAACTCGCGGCAGCGTTCAATGCGTTGCCCCTGGTGCGTGACCTCTCCACGCTCATAAGCACTGAACCATTTGCGCTCGAGGGCGGAGAAACGCGCGTGCTGGCCCTGCGCAACGCCTAGCTCTGCACACCATTCATCCAATCCGGCGTGCATGGCGGAGGTGTGGTCCATGAGGGTGTCGTCGAGGTCGAAGAGCACGGCACGAATCATGGGGATAAGCATAGTGATCGCTTAGGGCGTTATGTCATTTGCGGCGCGCGAGCAAGAAATTCCATACAATGGTCGGCATGACTCAGAAGACCGCAACTGCAACGATGCACACCAATCACGGTGATATCGTTATCGACCTTTTCGGTAACCATGCACCGGTAACTGTGGAGAACTTCGTCGGCCTGGCCAAGGGCGAGAAGGACTACTCCACCCAGAACGCAAAGGGCGAGCAGTCCGGCCCGTTCTACGATGGCGCAATTTTCCACCGCATCATCGACAACTTCATGATCCAGGGTGGCGACCCAACCGGTACCGGCCGTGGCGGCCCTGGCTACCAGTTCCAAGACGAGTTCCACCCGGAGCTGCAGTTCGACCGTCCGTTCCTGCTGGCCATGGCTAATGCCGGCCCAGGCACCAACGGTTCCCAGTTCTTCATCACGGTGGCTCCGACTCCGCACCTGAACAACCACCACACCATCTTCGGTGAGGTCACGGACCCGGCTTCCCAGGATGTCGTTTCCAAGATTGCCAAGGTTGCAACTGACCGCATGGACCGTCCGCGTGAGGACGTCATCATCGAGTCCATCGAGATTGCATAAGAGCTCCTGCGTTGAGCCCACCGCCACTTTTTAGTGGTGGTGGGCTCCTTCCAGTTTTGGGGGAAAGTTGAAGAACTACATCAAACAAGCGCCCGTCACCGCAGCAATCGTAGCGGTGTGCTTTCTGGCTTGGGCAGTGACAGCTATCCAGTCCCGCTCTCTTTTAGGGTCCTACTATGACTCTTCTTTGGCTTATGCGTGGACTCTGTGGGGGCCAGAGTTTGCCGCCGCCCCGGCCACGGCCATCACGGCCGGCTTCATGCACATCGACGTCGGGCATCTGACACTCAACATGTGCCTTCTCGTCTTTATCGGGCGTGAGATCGAGCAGGCACTTGGGCATGCGCTTTATGCGGCGAGCTATGTGGTCTCCGTCTTGGGCGCCTCCGCGGCTGTGCTGTGGATGGACTACGACGCGCCGACTGTGGGGGCGTCGGGCGCGCTTTATGCCTTGCTGGCGATGCTGGTGGGTGTTTACCGCAGCCGAGGAATGGATCTGCGCGCGCCCATCTTCTTGGTGCTCGCAAATGTGGTTTACACGTTCATCATGAGTGGCGTCTCCTTGTGGGGACACCTGGGTGGGCTTTTAATCGGCATTGTGCTGACTCTGTTCCTGTTTTCGCGCCGGAAGGCTGTGCACTGGATTGGAGTTGCTGCAGTGTTCGGGGTTGTCGGCGTGTTGTTGGCCTTGAGAGCTGGGCTTTGGGGATAACTCCGGCGAGTTATTCACCAAAACGCTTGTGCGAAAGAATTCCACAATAGTTATCCACAATGTGGATAACTACATTTTTGTAATTTACCGAACGCATGGCCGGAGTTTTCCCTGATCATGCAGGCAAGAAGACTTACATCCTTGTAATTTAGCCCTTGTGGAAGTGGGTGAAAACAGTTATCCACAGGCTGTGGAAGAAACCTGGGGAATTTGATTTTCACAGAGTTATCCCCAGCCTGTGGATAACTTTCCTCCCATCTTGTTGGCAACTCGGGAAAAGGGGGCAGAAGCGGGTGTGTACGAAAGGACATTTTCGAGTGTTTCTCGAATGGCAATTAGCTGGGAAAAGCCTGTAAAGATCCAGCTCAAGGGGCAATTATCCGAAAGTATCTGAGGTATTGAAGGATGTGATGGTGGCCGTCTAGCGTCATGTGAGTAGTTCACAGCGCGTGGCGGGAGAGACCGTGCCGCTGTGAACCTCAAACTGCAAAAAATAGTGAATAAAAGGAAACGTAGCGATGCGCATTCCCCGCCTCCATCTCAGCTACTACGTAGCAGCCGCCGCGCTGTCTGCGGCAAGCCTCGTTGCCCCTGCTGCGGCGCACGCAGAGATCCCCGCCATGCCACAGGGCTATCCGATTGAGAATCTCTACCAGGAGTGCAGCCCAGCAGAAGCTACTGCAGCGGGTTATCCGGATTGGCATTTTGGTGAAACTGGCCGCCGTTACCTTTCGGATGGCACCATCCAGTTCACCAACACCACCAAGCAGACGGTTCCGTACACCGCCACCATCGAATCCGGCACCAATCACGAGATCGAAGCAAATTCTGCCGCCAAGTGGCCTTCCAACTGGAACACCACCGCAAAGACAGACATCGGTCTGACTCTGTCCAACGGCTGGATCGAGGGGGAAACCATCGGGCCGATCAAGCTTGCGCCTGGCGATTCCTTCCGCGTGGAATACGGCACCGTGGAAAAAGACTTCATTTCCATGTTCGTGGACTGCAAGGATGGCATCTATACCAATATCCCGGGTGCAAATGTCATCCGTGGTACCGCTCCGGCCGAGCGTTATGCCTGGGCAACCGTAATCCACGCCGACGGCACCGTTGATGACCAAGCGCTTGAGATTCCTTCCCGCGCGCCGGGTGCGAACAGCAAGGTTGTTGACGGCGGCTACAATGCCGTCTCCGGCCCAAGCCTGGAGAAGATTGCCGATGAAAAGCAGGACCATGTGGTCAAACCTGCGACCGAACTGCAGCGCGAGAATTGGCCGAGCGAAGGCGAAGAGTGCACCGCTGGCGATATGCAGTGGTACCCGAACACCATTGAGGGCGTAGCTCCTACCTTCCGAAAGCCGGGCTTTTCCCAGGACTTCATGAACTGGACTGAGGCTGACTACACCTATCGTGGCATCACCGACCACCTGGTGGGCGCGCAGTACAACGGCCAGATGAACTGGCTGGGCAATAAAGGCCGCCTGCCGGAGGGCTGGCTCGGCTCCATCGGTGCCGCACAGCGTGCCTACATGCCGGTGGGTACCGCATTGGCGCCACTCGACCTTAAGCCAGGTGAGCGCGCACGCATCGAGTACGGCACCACCATGATGCGCGTGAACTACAGCGAGCTGCACTGTGGCCGCGACGGTAAGTACAGCCTCGTTCACGACTTCAAGCAGGCCTCCGCGCCGGCAGGTTTCTGGGCAGAAGCCACCGTCACTGGCAAGGATGGCTCGACCCGCAAGGTTGACGTCACCCCAGATGAGTGGCGTGACCTACCAGTTGCGACCCAGACCGGTTATTAACACCACGACACTGCCTACCAACCCCACTGTCTTTCTCACTAAAAAGGAGTACATCATGCGCTTTAACCGCACTCTCGCCCTGGCAGCATCCGCAATTGCTGCAACTTCCATCGCCGCTGCACCAGCAATGGCACTGCCTGCCGTCAACCACGGCGCTGCTAACCCGACCACCATCGGTGAAAAGTGCGTCAACCCAGGTGATACCGGCCAGACCGTTGAGATTGTCCGCACCTACTTTGATGGTTCTGCAGGCACCTGGACCGTTTCCAACTACAACGCTGAGCCGCTGCCACTGACACGTTCCATCAAGGAGACCAAGACCAAGACCTGGAATGTTTCCGCAGGCGTTGACTTCGACATCCTGAAGCTGGTCAACATCAAGTTCAGCGCGGGCTACACCGATTCCCAGACCTACGAGGTGGGCGAGACCGTCGGTCCGTACAACGTTGCTCCAGGCAAGACCGCCGTCATGCGTGCGGGCTGGGTTGTCTCCGACTTTGCAGGTGAGAAGACCGTGTGTGGCCAGGACGGAACCTGGCAGGGTACCGGCGAGACCTTCACCGCATCTCTGCCAGCAGAGCGCCACGTTGAGGTTTCTACTCGCGACAACATGAAGTTCAACTAGGGGAGGCAACTGTGCGCAAGTTTGCACGCATCGCCGCAGCATTGCTGGTGGCAGTAAGCGCGGCCACTCCGGCTGCGCAGGCTGTCGATGGCGCGGCTTCTTACCGCCTGCCGCAGCGCTGGAACGATGACTACAAGCCGGGCACGCACTGTGCAACACCGGGCGCACAGGGCACGTACGTCACTGCGGAGCGCATGTGGTTTAAGCAGACTGATGCAGCCAGCGTGGCTAACCGCAACGACCACACTGTTCCAGTTAGCCACACCGTGACTGATAAGCGTACGCAGACCACAGAGGTCAGCGTTTCGGTGAAGCCAATCGGTGACATTGAAAAGTACATGTCGAACGCGTTTGGCTTTAACTTCGTCCACGAGATCCACTGGAGCCTCGGGCAAAAGATTGGCCCCTACGATTTGGAGGCAAATCAGCAAGGCAAGCTCGTGTGGGGCTTTATGATGCTCGACGCGGATTCGCAGGATGTGCGTTGTTCCGAGGATCAGCAGTGGGTAGAAAAGGGCGCGCCGTACTTTGTTAGCGCACCGTACTCGCGCTATTCGGAGCTACGCATTGACGACGCCCCAGTGTATTAAGCCGTGTTTTAGCCTCAGTGCCTAGCTACCTGCCCCGCCTAAAATCTTGGTGACGAGATTTAGGCGGGTGCTTGCGTTAAAGGTGACGATGAGGCTGGAGACGTGCTTTTTCACCGAAGATTCTGAGATTTTCAGTGCTGCTGCGATCTCGGAATTCGAATTGCCCTGTAGCAGCAGCTTCAGCACGTTGATCTCGCCGTTGCTCAGCGAATGCGATTCGATGGCAGCGGCGACTGGGTCTTTACGAGGAGCATCGCCGATGTATCCCACCAGGCGATGCATCGCTACTGGCGCTACAACGGTTCCGCCGTGGATTGCCTCCCGGACAGCATCGATGATGGATTGGGGTCGCTGATTTTTCAGAATGTAACCAGCACCGCCCTCTTGCAGGATCTTGAGCATGGTGTCATCCGAATCAAAGGATGTCACTGCCAAGAACACAGGCGGGGAGGGGTACTGCTTGATGCGGCGCAGCAAGGTGATGCCGTCCATCGTGGGCATGTGTATATCTGCCAGGACGATGTCAACATCAACTTGTTCCAGCATTGAGAGGCATTCTGCGCCATTGGCTGCCTCAGCTACCACCGAGATGTCATCGGTGGTTTCGAAATAAAGTCGTAGCGATGAGCGGACCAGCGGGTCATCATCAACGAGGAAGACTCGAATGGACATCGAGGTTTACTTGCGGTACTTTGCGCACCACCAACGCTGCGGGCTGGTGGAGCAGCGGAAGAGGTTGGCAGCGTCTTCCGCCATGGAGGTGTAGTAGGTGAAGCCACCGGTGTAGGCGGTCTCGTTGGTGGTTTCAGTTTGAGTAGCAGACTCAGCGGAGCTGGAAGAACCGAAAGAAGAAGCAGCGCTAGCAAATGGGGTGCTCGTCAAGCAAAGGACCGCACCGGCTGCGGCTGCAACGGAACGAAAACGCATGTAGATACTCCTATTGGGACGGGAAATAAAGACGATGGGCCTTAGCCTACTACAAGGTAAGTTTATCTGCGCACCATACTTGAAAGCGGGATGTATAGCGTGCTAATCCACATTCCGTTTTTAGGTCCGCTGCTAAAAGTGCCGTTGGCTGCTGCGACACGTTTTTGAATTTCGGAAATGCCCAATCCGGTGGTTATGTGTTGATCGGCCTGTGCTTTGGCGATGACAGAGCGAATTTGGATATCGATGCCGCGGTGGTTGCGTTTGAACACGATGGCAATTTGTGAGTCTGCAGCGGTGTATTTGATGAGGTTTGCACAGAGCTCTGAAAAGACCAAATGCAGGTCATTGGGCAGCGCCATGGTTCGCGCTAGTTTTCCGAGTCTGCCTTCCACGGTGCAATCAAACCCATGGCTGTGCAGGAAGGACTGCATCTCTTCGAGCTCTTCAGCAGCGGTTGAACGTGCTTTCTTGAGCAGAGGTTCGTCTTCGTTCTTCATCAGGCGGAGTAGATCGCGGACTTCACCCATGGCCTTGCGTGCGTCGTCAGCGATAGCTGCGGAGTTTTCTTTTAGTTTTGGGTTGGTGCCCATGAGGCCGAGAGTCTCTGAGCGCATGACCACCGAGGTTAATGTGGTGGCCACTGAATCATGCAAGGTGGTCATCAGCGCGTGCCGGTATTCCTGGCTACGCTGTTCAGCCGCTTGCTGGCGCTGATGTGCCTTCTTTAACGCGACACCAACGATGATTCCTGCCACGTTGATGGTGGCGACCAGCAAGAAGCTAAAGAGGTCGAGGGAGGGCAGGACGCCGTGGATGGGATCGATGATGGAGAGTAAAACCAACACCAGCCCAGGTATCACCGCATGCGTCCACGGGCGACGGTAGGAAATTAGCCCAACGATGACTGCGCTCCATGCCACCAATAGGAAGGATCGCCATTCGGTGTGCCAAGCACAAATGGCAAAAAGCGCGCTATAAGCCGCGGCCGCCCACAGCGGGTGGTTCATGCCGAGCGGGGTAAGAGCCACGCCGAGGGCCGCTAGCAATAGCGCGCCAGGGGAGAGGAATTGCGGATCGGTGGCCACGGTCAGCATCACCACGATGATGCAGCCGACGCCAGCGAAACGATAGAACCTCGTAGAGTTCACGGTCTGGGGATGAAGTCTAGCGCCAGCCCATGGTCATCAGGAGGCCGATGATGGCTAGGCCGAAACCGATGCCGTAGTTCCAGGCGCCGAGCTCCTGCATGAACGGGATGGACTCGCCAGCCAGGTAGTTAACCACGAGCCATAGCAGGCCGATGACCATCAGGCCCAGCATGATGGCGATGTACCACTTCGGCGTGCCCTCGGAATTGATCTTGACCGGAGTGCGGTTGGCCGCAGAGCTAGAGGACTGCGGAACGCCCGAGCTCTGGGTGATCTTTGACTTTGGCATTGCTAAACCTTCAACTTTTCTTTAGGCATTCTTTTTAACGGTTACTTTAGCAGGCGAAATTCGTCTGCTACTAGCGTGGGAGCAGCGCCGAGGCGTTGAACTCCCAAACGCGGAGCTCCACGGTTGCATTCTTGCGGATGAGGTCGCCCGAGTTAACGGAGGCCCAGCCGACGCGGCCGTTATCCACCAGCGCACCGGTAGGAACAACGGGGCCGGTGCGCACGCTACCCTGCCAGCCGGCAGAGCGCAGCGCGGATTCAGCCTCAGAAGGCGTCTTGTGCAACAGGTCCGGTGCCGTAATGAGCATGCCATTGGAGACCTCAATCGTGACGGTCTCACCCTTCGCCAGTTTCCTGCCTTGGTTGCTCACCGACACCACCCGGTCTTCCGGCTCCTGCGAGTCAACGACGTTCACGTTGACCTTGAAGCCAACGGACTCCAGCATGCTGACAGCGCGTGCTTGTGGCATGCCGGTGACGTCTGGAACCTGAGCTTCTTCCTTGCCCTTAGACACGGTGACCTTAACCTTTGAGCCCTTGGAAAGCCGCGAGCCGCCGGCTGGGTTCTGCGAGACGATCTGACCAGCCGGCGCGTCGTCGTTGGTCTCCTCGATCTTGTCGTTGAGGGAAAGACCGGCGTCGGAAAGCGCCTTGCCTGCCTCTTCCAACGTCATTCCGGAGAGATCCGGGACATCAGTGATCTCGTCGCCCGAGGAAACGGTCAGCGTCACAGAAGAGCCTTTTTGCAGTTCAGAGCCCGGAGCCGGATTGATGCGAATGACCTTGTTGCGGTCAATGTCGGGATTAGCCTCTTCATTGACAGTGACCAAAAGGCCCATCTTCTCAAGTTCTGCCACAACCTCATTGCGCGGACGCTTTTCCACCTTCGGCACCACGACCATGTTGGCGCGCGCCGCAGCGTCTTCGCGTTGCTGTTGTTCGATGCGGCTTTCCTCGCGGGAGGACTGCCAGAAGTCCCAGGCAAAATAGCCCATGATGGCAACCAAAAGACCCGCTAGGAACAAAGCGAGCCATTTCAACCCGTTGCCGCCCTCGTCATCCTCAGAAGGGCGCGTGGATTTTACCGGCGCGCGGTGCTGGCCAACCGACGCATCCGCGACCGGCGCGACCATGGCCGTGGGGTGCTCTTCTACAGTGACGTGCCCGCGGGCAGCTTCGGTGAGCTGGCCATTGCCCATCCGCCTTAGATCCTCGCCCATCTCCCACGCAGACTGGTAGCGATCCGCTGGGTGCTTGGCCATAGCAGTCAAGATGACGGCATCGATGTTGAGACGTTGCGTATCGGTTAGATGCTGCACGTCCACGTACTGGGTCGGTGGAACTGGGTCCTCTTGGACGTGCTGGTAGGCCACCGCGAATGGTGTCTCGCCTTCGAAAGGAGTGCGGCCGGTGACCGCCTCGTACATGACACAGCCCAAGGCATAAACGTCGGAGCGGGCATCGGCAGGTTTGCCACGGGCCTGTTCCGGGGAAAGATACTGGGCAGTGCCGATGACGGCAGAGGTCTGCGTCATGGCTGAGGTGGAGTCATCCAGAGCGCGGGCGATGCCGAAGTCCATCACCTTTACCTGGCCGGTGCCAGTCAGCATGATGTTTGCCGGCTTGATATCGCGGTGGATGATTCCCGCCTCGTGGGAGGCCTGCAATGCGTCGGCGACAGGCGCCAAAATCTGTGCAGCTTCCTGCGAAGGGAGCGGACCATCTTCGCGCACGATATCGCGCAGAGTACGTCCGTTGACCAGCTCCATCACGATATAAGGGATGGTCAGGCCGTTGACGTCCTTCTCACCGGTGTCAAACACCGACACGATGTTCGGGTGATTGAGTCTGCTGGAGTTTTGCGCCTCGCGGCGGAAGCGCTCACGAAAGTTGACGTCGCGCGCCATCTCAGGGCGCAGCATTTTTACAGCAACCGTGCGTCCCAGAACTGTGTCTTCAGCCTCGTAGACCTCAGACATGCCGCCAGATCCGATGACGTGGCGGAGGTGATAGCGGTCATTGCCCATGTTCTAGGCACCATCCTGGGGTAGTAGTTTCTCAAAGGGGTTTTCAGGCTGCGAGTTTACTTCGGAATTAGCAGTTGTCTGTTCATTGACCTGCGTCTCCTGCTCTTCTGTGGCGGGAATTTCCTGTTCGGTGGAAGGTTCAACTGGCTGTACGGGCGTCGGAGTCTGTTGCTGTGAGGTTTTCGGCTCCACCGAGTGCGTGGTTGTTACTGTCACTTCTTCCGGAGTATCCTCCGTGGATTCTTCGGGCGTGATGACTTCAGTGGTGACAGGGCCACGGTATTCCGTCACCACGATGGACTCGGGGGTGCGGGATGTCTCTTCCGATTCTCCAGTGCCTTTGAAGAAGTTGGCGGCGAAAAATCCCAGTGCCACGAGCGCCGCAATGGCCGCAGCGATGAGTAGACCGACGCCAAAGCCGGAGCTCTCCTTGCTTTTTTGCTGGTGGTTGGCCGCCGGGCGTGGGGTGTCCTTGACCGGCGCGTACTCAGGAGTAGCGGTCTTCGGGTTGGCCACGCTGGCCAGCATTTCCGTCGATGCGGACGGGGAAGGCTCAGCAGCGAGCGGCGCGAGCGCAGCAGACTTGGGCTGCGGAGGACGCTGGCCGTCACGCACCGCGGAGATGGCGTTGGTGAACTCGTTGCCATCGGCAAAACGGGTGGTGGGATCCTTACGGAGCGAAATTCCGATGAGCTCACGAGCAGGTGCGCTAATCGACGTCGAGAGCGCCTCCGGCGCCTGGCTGATGTGGGCAAGCGCCACGGAGACCGAGGAGTCGCCGCTAAACGGGCGCTTGCCGGCCAGCATTTCATAACCGACGACGCCGAGGGAGTAGACGTCGGAAGCCGGCGTCACGTCGAGGCCCTGCGCCTGCTCCGGGGAGACGTATTGTGCGGTGCCCACCACCATGCCCGTGCGGGTCAGCGGAACAGCGGCTGCGGCTTTTGCGATGCCGAAGTCGGTGATCTTGACCTGTCCATTTTGGGTGATCATGAGATTGCCGGGCTTGATGTCGCGGTGCACCAGGCCCATTCGGTGAATGACAGAAAGTCCGTGTGCTGCCTGCTCCATGACGTCGAGCGCTAGGGACTCAGGCAAAGCGCCCTCGCGCGCCAGGAGATCCGCCAAAGACTCACCGCGCACGTATTCCAAAGCCATGAAGCAGAACGTGCGGCCGTTGTCCTCTAGCTCACGGTAGTCATAGGTGGCCACGACGTTCTCAGAGGAGATGGACTCGGCTGACTTGGCCTCGTTCTGGAAACGGCTCAAGAACTCATTGTTGTCCGAGAACTCTGGCCGCAGAACCTTGAGGGCAACCTCGCGGTCGCCATGGACGTCGTCAGCGAGCCACACAGTAGACATGCCGCCGTGGCCGATAATCCACTGCAGCTGGTAGTCGTCGCCGATGAGATGCTGGAGATGCTCTTTATTATCTGAGTTGCTCACTTTTACTGTCCTCCATATGCGCGCAGGATGGCGCGTCCGATAGGGGAAGAAACCTGGCCGCCGGTGGCAGACTCGCCGAGATTGCCACCGTCTTTGACCACGACGGCGACGGCAATGTCGCGGTCCGGATCGAACGCGACGTACCACACGTGTGGAGGCAGGCCTTCGCCGTGCTCTGCGGTGCCGGTCTTGGAAGCAAAGGAGTTGCCATCGTAGCCGAAGGTCGAGTGCTCCGAGCTGTACATCATTTCTTTGATCGTGTTCGCAACATCCTCCGTTACCGCTTGCTTGGCTTGGCGAGGTTTGGTCGCGCGGATCTCATTCATCTGCGCATCAGTGATGCGGTTGATGAGGTAGGGCTCCATGCGCTTGCCCTTGTTGGCAATGGTGCCAGCCATAATGGCCGCCTGCAGTGCAGACATGGTCACGTCTCGCTGACCGATGACGGACTGGGCAACCTGCACGCCGTCGGCGAGCTCGCCCAAGTTACCTGGGGACGTGTCGACGCCCAAGTTGTAGTTCTCGCCTACGCCGAAAGCGTCTGCGTACTTGCGTAGCTCGTCGGCGCCGATGGATTCGGACATCTGCGCGAAGGCAGTGTTACAGGACAACGCGAAGGCGGTCTGCAGGGTCACCGTCTGGGACCCGCCGCACATCTGATTACCGTAGTTGGTCAACTCGGTGACTGTGTCAGGCAGGACGATGGAGTTCGCGCCGGTTAGCGAAGAACTCGGGTTGAAACCGTTGTTGAGGCCGGCCGCGGTGGTGATGATCTTGAAAATCGAGCCCGGTGGCAAGGTGTCCTGCGTGGCGTGGTTGAGAAGCGGCGCTCCCGCCTGCTCCTGCAGTGCGGTCCAGGTGTCGTCGGCGTTGTCACCCAGCAGGTCATTTGTGTTGTAGCTCGGTGAGGAAGCCATGGCCAGGATCTTGCCGGTGGAAGGCTGGATCGCCACCGCGGCGCCATTGTAGCCAGGGCCGGTGAGCTGGTCATAAGCAGCCTGCTGAAGGGCAGGATCGATGGTTACCTCGACGTTGGCGCCTACCTTTTCCTTGCCGGAGATGGTGTCGAGCCAGTTCTGGGCAAGCAGCGAATCGTCAGTGCCGTTGAGGATGTCATTCTGGGAAGCCTCCAGCTGAGAAGCACCAAACTGCGTCGATAAGTAGCCTGTGATGTTGGAAAAGGCCGGGGAGTCAGTGGGGTAGGAACGCGAGTAATTGCCCTCGGAGTCCGCAGTGGACTTAGCCAAGACGGTGTCCCCTGCGAAAATCTGGCCGCGCGGGGTGGACTGCATGGCGTAGTAGCCACGCATGTTTCTCGGGTTATGCGCGTACTTGTCGTCTGAAAATGCCTGCACCACAGTGAGGTTGATCAACAGAACTGCGGTCAGAAGGACGGCGAAGAGAGAGACGAGGCGGATCGACTTATTCATCGGGTTGCCTCCTGTACAGCGGGGAACATGGATGTGTCGCTCGGCGCGTTGCTGGTGGTCTCACGCGCCGGGCGGCGAGCTGCATTAGAGATCCGCAGCAGGATTGCCAGGAGCATGTAGTTGGCCATCAGCGAGGAACCGCCGGCGGACATGAATGGGGTGGTCAGGCCGGTCATCGGCAGCATTGCAGAAATTCCGCCAGTGACCACGAAGACCTGCACGGCCAGCGTCAAGGACAGGCCGGATGCCACGAGCTTGCCGTAGGAATCGCGGGACTTCAGTGCGGTGTTGAAGCCGCGGGAGATCAGCATGGCGAACATGATGAGCACGGCTGCCAAGCCTATGAGGCCGAACTCCTCACCGATTCCGGCGAGGATGAAGTCGGAGTGCGCGACCGGCACGATCTCTGGGTGGCCCTGGCCCAAGCCGGTGCCAGAGATGCCGCCCGAGGACATGCCGAACAATGCCTGGGATAACTGGTATCCGCCGTTGTCATAGTTGCCGAGCGGGTCCAGGAAGTTGGAAAAGCGCAGCTGAATCTTCGACGAGATCTGGTAAATGCCGAAGCCGCCAACACCCACGAGGAGCAAGCCAATGAGCAGCCAGCTGACACGGCCCGTGGCCATAAATAGCATGCCCAAGACCGTGGAGAACAGCAGCAGCGCTGGGCCAAAGTCATTGGAGATGCCCATGATGACGATCGCGATGCCCCAAATCACCAGAATCGGTGCGAGGTCGCGTAGACGCGGCAGGGAAAGCCCCAAGAACTTGTAGCCGGCTACCGTGAACAGCGAACGCTTCTGGGTCAGCAGCATGGCGAAGAACAAGATCAGCATGATCTTGGAGAACTCACCCGGCTGGATGGAGAAAGGTCCAAGCCACAGCCAGATACGGGCCTCAACTCCTGGGGGCTGCGGCCATACCAGCGGCAGTGCCAGAAGGACCAGGCCAGCTGCACCCAGGATGTAGGAATAGCGAGTCAGCGAACGGTGATCTCGCAAAACCACCAGCACCAGGACGAATAGGATGAGACCGACGATGGTCCACATCACCTGGCGGGTTGCCAGGCCACCATCATTGGCGAGGTCCAAGCGCGCCAGCATAATGAGGCCCGTGCCGTTGAGCAGCGAGACTATAGGCAGCATCAGCTGATCGGAGTGCGGCGCCAAGAAACACAGCGCTAAGTGCGCGACAGTGAACACGCCGATGAATCCACCGATGAGGTAAAGGACATCCACGGTGAGGATGTTGCCCTGGGAAAGCTCCAGGCTTACGAGGGTGATGGCAAAGACGAGGGTTGCCAGGATCAGCAGCCCGAGCTCCGTGCCACGGGAAAAAACCTTCTTCACTTAACTCACCTCCCGGCAAGTAACTCCTGGTTTCGCGGCTTTGTTTTCCAACTTCTTGTCCGTTTTTCCGCTGGGCGCGGTGATGCAAGGCTTGAGTGCCTTGGAGGACAAGGTCGACAGTTGGGTCTGAACCTCCGCATAGGTACCGGAGGGCAGGTTTCCAACCGCAGCGCGCTCGGAATCTGGAAGGTCGCTCACCTTGAACGCGGAGAAGTCTCCCTCGCAGGGCGCGGAGCCCAGACGCAAAGTATTTGCCTTATCGATGCACGCATTTTGGTACTGGTGTTGCAGCGAGCGGCCGAAGATGGAGAAGTCCACGCCTTGGTGGATCGTTATCACTTCCTCTTCGCCGATGGCTACGTAGAAGTTGTTCGAAATCTCGTTCTTGGTCCAGAATCCGCTGCCGATGACGAGCACAAGCACAGCCACGAGTGCGCCGATGATCTTCCAGCCCACCTTTTTCTTGGGACTGTGAGGCTCCTCGGACTCTTCATCTTCTTCTGCGGCCTGCCGGGACGCAGCAATGCTTGGCGACGCCTCCCGCGGGCGCGTCAGCGCCGCCGCCCGACTCGCAGCGGAGTCGGGGTGAGTAGGTTCTGGGACAACGCCGGCGATCGCGCCGACGGTGACAGGCGAGCTGTCGCCCTTGCCCTCAACCACTTCCGCCAGGACGATAGTCACGTTGTCCGGACCGCCGGAGCGCAGGGCGAGATCGCGGAGGGTTACCGCGGCGTCGTCAAGCGTGCCCTGGCCCAGCGCCAACTCAATGGTGGAGGCTGTGACGGGATCGGACAAGCCGTCGGAGCACAGCAGCAGGCGGTCTCCGACCTTGGCGTCCAGCATGAACAAGGTGGGTTCCACCGGGCGGCCGGTATAGGCCTTGAGGATGAGCGACTTCTGCGGGTGTGAAGAGACGTCAGCTGGGTCGAGGCGACCCTCATCCACCAGGGACTGCACATAGGTGTCGTCCTTGGTGATCTGCGTCAACTTGCCCGCGCGCAGGCGGTAACCACGGGAGTCACCGACGTGGCAGACACCAAACTCGGAACCGTTGAACATCATCGCGGTCAGCGTGGTGCCCATGCCCTCGGTCTCTGGGTGCTGCTCGACGTGCGCTGCGATGGACGCGTTTGCATCCTCAGCTGCGGCGCCCAGGAGGGCGAGCATGTCGTTGTCCTCGGGGTCTTGCTCGAGGTGTTCCAAGTGCTCGACCATGAGCTTGGATGCGACCTCGCCTGCGGCGTGGCCTCCCATGCCGTCAGCCAAAAGCAAAAGATGGGGACCGGCGTGCGCGCTGTCCTCATTGTTTTGGCGTACTAGGCCGCGGTCAGTAATCGCGGTGAATTTTAGGCTCAATGTCATGCCATCAACCTCACGGTCGTGCGGCCAAGTTTGATGTCGCTGCCAACGCCAACTCGTTCCGGCTGGTCAATGCGAACGCCACCGACGAAGGTGCCGTTGCGGGATTCAAGGTCTTCAATAAACCATTCGCTGCCGCGGCGGAAAAGCCGGGCGTGATGACCGGAAGAAAAGTCATCACCTGTGACAAAGTCACAGTCTTGGGCGCGGCCCATAGTGCATTCCTCGAGGGTGCCCAACTGCATGTGGGAGCCGCGTAGCGGACCATCCACGATGTTGATCTGCTTAGGAACTTCGCGGCGCCGCGGGGAAGACTTAGTTTGCGCTGAGGGCTGATACACGCCGGCAGCCTTGTTGGCGTCTCGGCGCATCGCATTCAAGGCCACCAGGATGAAAAGCCACAACAGTGCGAGCAGGCCGATGCGCAGAGCTAACAAAACGACCGAATCCATGGTGACCTCCTTTCTCTCGAGCTTGTATTAGTAGTTTTTGCTTGGCTGTGTACCGGTGATACGAACCTCGATGTGGGAATGGCCCATGGTGATGACGTCACCGTCTGCCAGGAGCCAGTTATCGATTGGGGTTTCGTTCACGGTGGTGCCGTTGGTGGACTGTAGGTCTACCAGGATGGCGTCTTGGCCGTTCCAGGTAATTTCAGCATGCTGACGGGACACGCCGGTGTCTGGCAAGCGAAGGTCGGCGTCGTTGCTGCGGCCGATGATGTTGGAACCTTCCTGCACGTGGTACACGCGGGAGGAACCGTCCTGCAGCATGAGGTTGACAGCTGGGCCATGTGGCTGCGGCTGCTCCGGCTGCTGGTTCTGTGCCAAAAAAGCGGTGGTTGCGGCCTCATCTGCATTATTGGGGTTAGTCATATGGTCCTCCTGACCATCGTCTTCGTGGAAGATTGCGTCAAATCCGGTTTCCTCAGTGGGCTCGTGATCGATGAACGAGGACACGCGGAGCTGTCCTGTACGCAATCCCGATTCCTCCGCGATGCGCACGATGACCGGGCCGGCGAAGGCCCAGCCGTGGTTCCTGACAAAGCGGGTGAGTTGCTCGGCGAAATCCGCAGGAAGATCTCTGTTTTGAGAGAGGTTCTCCAAATCCTTGGAGGACACGCCTACGGTCATAACGTTGGGGCTGTAGAGATTCGCATCGTCTCCGCGTGCGAGATTGTCCTGCGCTTCTTGCTTGAGGAGCTCTTCAATCTCAGCAGGGACGACCTTGCCTCCGAAGACAAAGGCCATGCCGTTGTCTAAGCCTCGCTGCATGGCGGAATCCAGCTTCGCGAGCCTTTCAAGTAATGCCACGTGCTGTCCTCCTTTTCTATAGCAGCGCTAATTATAAGGTGCCTACCCCTTCTAAACGTAGCCGTACAGGCCAAAGTTCCCAGGTTTATCCGGGGCTTTTCCCCAGAAAAGTTTGGCTTTGCCAGCGGATTTGTTATCAATATGCTGCTGCATGCTAATGTTAGTTGGTCGCCAAGACATTTAGGTACCCAGCCCGGGTGGCGGAATTGGCAGACGCGCTGGCTTCAGGTGCCAGTGTCCTTATAGGACGTGCGGGTTCAAGTCCCGCCCCGGGCACGCTGAGCAGTTCAACAAACTGCTACACCGGAGGTCACAAACTCGAAAGGGTTCGTCACCTCCGGTTTCTTTACTTTTCTGAACTTTAGCGTTCGAGGATTGCAAGTGTGGGGATTTACATCCTAACTCCCGCTTTCGGCTTTCGTACTTTTGTTTTCGATGGTGTCAATAAGTCATCTTGATTGTTGTCTTGATCTGACGGCCTTGGCCAGGAAACGTTCCGCTGCGGCCACGTTCTGCTTCGAAGAGAGGTAAAAGTCCAGGGTCTGGCCACCGGCGGTGATCGCCCGATAGAGGTAGCACCATCTGCCGCCGACTCGGATATAGATCTCATCCGCCCGCCAGGAACTGGCCTGCCAGTCAGGTAACGTGTCGGTACCACTGTGTTTGCTTGTCCAGCTCAGGGGCGTATTTCTGGCCCCAGCGGTAGATCGTGGTGTGATCGACTGGCACGCCCCGCGCGGTCATCATTTCCTCCAGATCGCGGTAGCGCACCCCGTAGCGGCAGTACCACCGCACTGCCCACAGGATGATGTCACGGGGAAATGACGACCGGAGAAGATACCCATGACTGTGACTATTTCACGTCGCTCTTCCTACTGCCCCAACTTTGCAACGGCACCGATTCGAGGAATTGACCTTGATGGGATCAGTCAAGGTGCGCACCCCTACCCCACGCTCCTGAAGGTCATGGATCAGGTTGAGAGTGTCGCGGACGGTGCGGCCCAGCCGGTCGAGGGTGTGGACGACAATGACATCTCCCGCGCGGGCTTGCTGGAGTCCGGGCCGATTCGTGGTGGATCCGGATTTCTTGTCGACGTAGATGTATTTATCCGCAACATCTTCTTTACGGAGCGCGTCGATCTGACGGTCGAGGTCTTGTTTTGCGGTGGAAACCCGGGCGTTACCAATATCCATGACCCACAGCGTGCCGGAAGTCTATTCTGCAGCAGGTTTCGCGAGTCAATTCGTTGGAATAGCTTGTGGAACAGTCCTCTCCTGGGGCTGTGTATTTTCAATTGGTTTCATTAAGGGTGTCTCACTTCCTTGGAAGTGGGACACCCTGATCGGTACGTGGGCCGCCACTGGCCTGGGCCGGAAGCTGCCGGCAATAGCCCTCACCTTTAAATCACGTCGGGAACACCGCCAACTAGGCGGCCGCTTCCTTCCTGTGCAGTGAAGGCCTCAGCCTGAAAGTGCAGACGGCCTCTCGCAACGACGCCATCCCATGTTGAAATTAGTTCAGCAACAACTGTATAGTTCAGCACATGCTGACTATTTCTTCTCATCTAGACGTGATGAACCGGTTGGGTCGGGCCATGGCGGATCCGACTCGTTCCCGCATTCTCCTGGCGCTGCTGGAGGGGCCGGCCTACCCGGCCGCTCTCGCCCAGGATCTGGAACTGACGCGCTCGAACGTGTCGAACCATCTCGCTTGCCTGAGGGACTGCGGAATTGTCGCCGAACCGCAGGGGCGACAGACCCGCTACGAGATCGTTGATGCTCATCTGGCGCAGGCGTTGAACGCGTTGCTGGATATCACCCTGGCCGTCGATGACAACGCCGAATGCATCGACGCCGGATGCGCCGTACCTGGGTGTGTCAATGGACAGGAGGGTGCGTAGTGGTAACCGGTCTACTGTCGGCGATTGGTCTGTTTATCGCCACCAATATCGACGACATCATCGTGCTCTCGCTGTTTTTTGCCCGCGGGGCGGGGCAAAAAGGGACCACGCTTCGGATTCTGGCTGGGCAGTACCTCGGCTTCATGGGCATCCTCGCGGCCGCAGTCCTGGTCATGCTGGGGGCAGGAGTATTCCTACCTGCTGAGGCGATCCCGTACTTCGGACTAATTCCCCTGGCCCTGGGACTACGGGCGGCCTGGCAGGCTTGGCGAAGCGATGATGACGACGATGATGATGCGAAGATCGCCGGGAAAAAGGTGGGTGTGCTGACCGTCGCCGGTGTGACGTTTGCCAACGGTGGCGACAATATCGGCGTCTACGTCCCGGTCTTCCTCAACGTGGACACTGCCGCCGTCATCATCTACTGCATCGTTTTCCTCGTCCTGGTGGCAGGCCTGGTCCTGCTGGCAAAGTTCGTGGCCACCCGCCCGCCCATCGCAGAAGTCCTTGAGCGCTGGGAGCACGTGCTGTTCCCGATCGTCCTGATCGGCCTGGGCATCTTCATCCTCGTCAGCGGCGGCGCCTTCGGCCTCTAATAAGCCCATCCCGAGTGAGCTGACCCCCATTTTCTGGACTGGGTTAATTCTAAATGGTTAGGGTCTTTGCGGGGCCTGGTTCCGATACTGCATCGGGGCCAGGCCCTTGAATCGTTCTTGGAGGGTGCTGTTGCAAGGTTGGGCGGAGGGCAGCGAAGACTCAGTTTCTCATTCCCTGATGGCCGCTGCGTGTGGGCGTTGTTAGGCCGTCTCGAAGACCCGGTTGACGATCACCGCGTCCGGGTTCGGTTGCCCGTGAGGGCAAACATCGTGCCTTGCCTTTTCCGCAATGAGTGCATCGCCTCCATCCCTTTCAACGTCCGATATGCAGATGTCCGGTTCTTAAACGCGCCTTTCGGCCCGAGGAACCGCTTCAGCCGACCATGGTCGCCTTCCGGGATGTTGTTGAGGTATTTCACCTGCCGGTGTTCCACTGGTGACGGGCAGACTCCCTCTGACTTCAACCCGGCGATTGCCCTGGCTAGGAAGGGTGCTTTATCGGTGTTGATCACTCTGGGATACCCGGCTGACGCATTGGATCTGACGGCCTTGGCCAGGAAACGCTTCGCTGCGGCCACGTTCTGCTTCGGAGAGAGGTAAAAAGTCCAGGGTCTGGTCACCGGCGGTGATCACCGGATAGAGGTAGCACCACCTGCCGCTGACTCGGATATAGGTCTCATCCACCCGCCAGGAACTGGCCGGTGGGCAGAGACAAAGCCCTGGAATGAACTCCTGTCACCAGGGTCATTCCAGGGCATATTTCCCCTGACTAAGAGAAGCAGTGACACAGAAGGTCTACCTCAGCGTGGGCCTTGTGGGCGTGCAGGTTCCGTGTGTGGCTGGTGTGCTGCGGCATGGTCGGTAGCGATTGATGACCGACTCTGGAGCGGGTGCCTTGTCTGGTCTCGCGGTTCAGGGTGGGTGGACTATTCGGCGGGTTGGATCTCGCTCTCGGTGACCCACTTGTGGTTGGTCATCGTCATCCCGTCGACGGTGAGATCAACCATGTAGACCGTCTCCTCGGTGGAGTAATCGATGGTGGCCTCAGCACCCTTCATGCCGGACATGTGCTCGGCATCCAGGACAACGCTCGCCCCGTCGGGCAGGGGGCCTGACCCGGATCGACGAGCTCCTCATGGACGACCCAGCGGTGGTCGGTAACCGGGGCCCCACCCTCGGTGGGGGTGTAGCTGACCGAATAGGTCGTGGTGTCAAACGCCCCGGAAATGGTGGCTGTGGCCCCGTCCATGCCGGGCATGTGGTCAGCGGTGAGGATGACCTCGGTGCCCACCGGGTACGTGGGATCCTCGGCCTCTTCAATGCCTGCCGGCGGTGCCCCGCCGTCGGCAGGGTGGTCGTGCCCGCCGTGCTCTTCGTCGGCAGTGGTGGTGTCTTCCTGGTGGGTCTCGTTGGTCTCTGCGGTTGCCGTCGTGGTGCTGGTGGTGTCGGCATCGTCGGAGTTGTCGGTGGCGTCGCTGCAGGCGGTCAGCGCCAGGGTGGAGGTCAGTACCAAGGCGGCGAGGGTAATGCTGCGTTTCATGAGCGTTCCTTTCAAAGGTGGTGTGAGTTAGGGGTCGAGGGACAAGGTCAGTCAGTAACGGTTACGGGGGATATCGACCCACTGTGTTCCTCCTTCCCGTCGGTCGGAGCCAGATGAGCCGGATCCAGATCAATGCGGCGCAACAGCTGGGCGTTCAGGGCCACCACGATGGTCGAGGCAGACATCAAGATCGCGCCCACGGCCGGGGACAGCACGAACCCGATCGGGGCGAGCACTCCGGCGGCCAGCGGCACGGCGAGGATGTTGTAGCCAGAGGCCCAGATCAGGTTCTGGATCATCTTGCGGTAGCTGGCCTGGGACAGCTCGATCATCGACAGCACTGCCCGCGGGTCATCACTGGCTAGGACCACCCCGGCAGATTCCATGGCCACATCCGTGCCGGCACCGATGGCGATACCGACATCCGCGCGGGTCAGAGCGGGGGCGTCATTGACACCGTCACCGACCATGGCCACGCTCAAACCCCGGTCCTGCAGCTGCGTGACCTTGGTGTCTTTGTCCTGGGGCAGGACCTCGGCGAAGACCTCATCGATCCCCAGGTCCTTGCCCACTGCCTGGGCCACCTGCTGCGCGTCACCGGTGATCATCGCGACCTTCACCCCGCGGTCCTGCAGGGCTTTCACGGCGGCGCGGGATTCGGGGCGGATCTTGTCCTCGACGGCCACCGCACCGATGATCTGACCGTCGCGGACAATATGGAGCACTCCGGCCCCACGCCCGGTCCAGGCGCTGGTGGTGTCGGTGAGCTCGGCCGGGGTGGTGAGGTTGAACTCGCGCAGCATGTTCGGCCCGCCCACGAGGATCTCAGCGCCATCGACAGTGGCCCGGACTCCCCGGCCGGAGGCGGCGCTGAAACCAGTTGCACGGATTTGCCGACGGGATGCCTCGGGATGGGCGGCCGCGGCAGCCACGATGGCGCGGGCCACGGGGTGTTCACTATCGGCCTCGGCGGCGGCGGCCAGGGCCAGCAGGTGCCCTTCCGAAGTACCGGGCACCGGGGCGACACCGGTGACCGCGTGCGCACCCTCGGTCAGGGTGCCGGTTTTATCGAAGAGCACCACGTCGATGGTGCGCATCCGCTCGAGCGCCATCCGGTCCTTGATGAGCACCCCGGATTTCGCGGCCCGCTCGCTGGAGATCGCAATGACCAACGGAATCGCCAGGCCCAGGGCGTGCGGGCAGGCGATGACCAGCACCGTGACTGTGCGCACCACGGCATCGTCCGGGCTGCCGATAATGGTCCACACCACCGCGGTGATCAGAGCGGAGATCAGCGCGAACCAGAACAACAACGCTGCCGCCCGATCCGCCAGGGCCTGGGCCCGGGAGGAGGACTCCTGGGCGTCGGCAACCATGCGTTGGATCCCGGCCAGGGCGGTGTCCCCGCCGGTAGCCTCCACCCGGATGCGGACGGTGTTGTCGGTGGCCACGGTACCGGCGACCACCTTGTCACCGGTGTCGCGGAAGACGGGACGGGATTCGCCGGTGATCATCGCCTCATCGAATTCGGCGGCTCCGTCGAGGATGGTTCCGTCGGCCGGCACCCGGGCACCGGCCCTCACCAGCACGACGTCGTCGACGACCAGCTCGGAGATGGCCACGGTGCGGGTGGTCCCGTCGATGACTTTCTCGGCCTCATCCGGCAGCAGGGCAGCCAGCGCATCAAGCGCGGAGGACGCGGCCCCGAGAGCGGACATCTCCAGCCAGTGGCCCAGCAGCATGATGGTCACCAGCAGGGCCAGCTCCCACCAGAAGTCCAGCTCAAAACCGCCCAGCCCCAGAGTGGTGACCCAGGAGGCGACAAACGCCACGGTGATGGCCATGGCGATCAGGAGCATCATCCCGGGTTGGCGGGATTTCAGTTCTTTCCACCCGCCCTTGAGGAAAGGCGTTCCGCCGTAGACGAAGATGATCGTGCCTAGCACCGGGGGGATCCAGGTGGATCCGGGGAATGCCGGGAGGTGGTAGCCGAGCAGGTGGGCGACCATGGGGCTGAAAATAACGACGGGAATGGACAGAATCAGAGACCACCAGAAGCGGTCCCGAAACATTGCGGTGCTGTGTCCGGCGTGTTCGCCGTGACCATGCACGTGGTGGTCTTCGTCCAGGGCGGAGTGCGGGTGATCGTGGGGCATCGCCTGGCCGTGGGTGTCGGGATCTGCGTGGTGTTCGTGGCTGGCATGATCTGGGTGGTGGGTGTGGTCTGTTTCCGGAGCGGGGTGATCACCATGGTGATCACCGGAATGGTGGGGAGTGCTCATGACGTTCCTTTCGCTCAACCCGGTCGGGGTCGAGATGATGGGTAAGACTGATCAGGATAAGACGGTGTAGCCGGCCTCCTCGATGGCCCGGCAAACCATCTCCGGAGGTACGACACCGGTGACCGTGACGGTGGAAACTCCACCAGCAGCGAGATCAATCTGGACGTCGTCGACCTGGGGGAGGGCCTGAAGGGCCTGGGTCACGCTTTTCGCGCAGTGCCCGCAGGTCAGGCCGGTGACCTGGTAGCTAGGGGAGGACCCTCCTGCTGACGAGTCGCTGGCGGCAGGGATGGAGGCGGTGTCGGCACGTGAGGCAGGTCCGCAACAGCTGCAGCCGTGGGAGGCCATCGGCAAGAGGCGGGGCGGGGAGGTGAGCATGGGAAAGCTCCTTCGGTTCGGTGGGGTGCGGCGATGCCGCTCTTTAGCATATACCCCCCGGGGGTATATTTTCAGCATACCCCAGGGGGGTATATTTTCAATGGGTCGAGGGCGCGGCCCTCACGCGGGGCAGGGTGTGGTCACCGAGCAGCCTCCTCACTGTCGGGAGGGGGCAGCGGGAGGCGGAGGGTAAAGACCGCTCCGCGACCGGGTCCGGGGGAGGTGGCGGTGAGAGTGCCGCCGTGGGCCTCGATCAATGCCTTGGAGATGGTCAGACCGATACCGGCTCCGGCGGCGTCCCGGCTGCGGGCGGCATCCCCCCGGTAGAAGCGTTCGAAGATGTATCTGAGCTGGTCAGGTGGGATGCCCTCGCCGTCATCGGCGACGTGGATGAGCGCGGTGGACGCCCCCTGTCGGTGGACGCTGATCCGGACCTGCCCGCCGGCCGGGGTGTGCCGTAGCGCGTTCGACAGCAGATTGCTCATCACCTGGCCGAAGCGTTGCCGGTCCACGAGCACCCGGGCGGTGTCTGTAATGGTCTCGACCTGTAAATCGACGCCTTTGACAGCATAAGCTTCCCCCGCGGCAGCAGCGGCGGTATGGAGCAGATCCCCGAGCCCTTCCTCCGCCAGGTCCAAATCGATCCGGCGTTCCTGGGCCCGGGAGACATCGTCAATGTCCTCCATCAACCGGGTCAGGCGGGTGAGTTGGTCCGCCATGATCGTGTGGGTGGCATTATTCCAGTCCACGACCCCGTCCTGGAGACCATCGAGGTAGACCGTGAGCACCGATAAGGGGGTGCCCATTTCGTGGGCCAGATCAGAGAGCATCTGACGGCGGACCTGTTCGGTGTGTTCCAGCCGGTCAGCCATGGTGTTGAAGGCATGCGCCAGGGTGGTGACCTCGGGGCCTGCTTTTCCGGCGGGCACGCGGATACGGGAGTTGCCGGCCGTCAGGCTGGTAGCGGCGCGGGTGAGATCCTGCAGGGGGGTGCGCAGACGACGCGATAACCACAGGCTGGCCAGTAGGGCGCTGATCAAGGCGGTGGGCAGGGCGACGGCCAGGGTGATCAGGTTGGCGCCCCGGTAGGCCTGCTCGGCATGGAACAGCTCCAGCGAGGGGTCTTCCCGGCCGGTCATCAACATATGATCATGGAACAGGGTCGGGCCCACCATCGTGGCCACGGCTGCGGCCACCAGCAGGCTAATCACCACGACCAACACCTGGGCTGCCAGGAAGCGGAAGGTCAGGCCGGGTCGGTGATTCATGGCTGCCCCACCCGGTAGCCCACGCCACGCACGGTGTCGATAAACCCCCGGCCCTGGGTGTCGGTGCCGAGCTTGCGACGCAAGTTGCCGATGTGGACATCGACGATGCGTTCATCACCGACCCAGGTGGTGTCCCAGACCTCGGTGACCAGGTCGTGGCGGGTCAGCACCTGGCCGGGGCGCAGGGCCAGGGCAACCAGCAGCTCGAACTCCGTGCGGGTGAGCTCCACGGTCGTCTCCCCCACCCGCACCTGATGGGCGATGGGGTCAAGGATGAGGTCACCAACGATCAAGGGGGTGGTCACCTGCGGTGGGGTGGTGCTGGTGCGCGGGCGGCGTAGCACCGCATGCACCCGGGTCACCAGTTCTCGGATGCTAAAAGGTTTGGTGATGTAGTCATCCGCCCCCAGGGTCAAACCGCTGATCTTGTCGTCCTCGCTGCCACGCGCGGTGAGCATGAGGATGTAGCAGTCCGAGAAGGTGCGGATCCGTCGGCACACCTCCAGGCCGTCGAGTTCGGGCAGCCCCAGATCCAGCACCACAACATCGGGGGGAAAGCGACGGGCCTCGTCCACGGCCTGGGTACCGGTGTGCGCCTGGCGGGTATCGAAGCCGGCCCGGATGAGGTAGGAGGCCACCATCTGAGCCAGGGGTTGTTCATCATCGACGACCAGCACCCGCCCCGGGGGCGTGGCGGTGGTCGGTGTGTGGTCAGCCATAGACCCCAGTATCGCTCCGGCCAGGGGGGAATACCATCCTCGCTCAGTACCCGGCGGGGAATCTTCATCAAATCTTCAAACATAACCCTTCGACCGCCGTCACCCCTGTGCCCCACCCCGGGCCGGCGGCATCGCCTCCCCTGGTCGGTTCAGCAGGCGCCACCAGGGATTTCACTGCAAGCACCGCATACCCGGGGCGGGTAGAAGGACATCGCCCACGGCTGTGGGGTGGTGTCCCGGTGGTGACCCAGCTCACCGAATTCGCCCTCTTTTCGCCCTGCTATAAGGCTGTGAGCAGGGTTTTTGATTTCTAGTCCGTCAGGCACCCGTGCTAGATAAAGGTATGGCATCGACCTTGGGGCGGTGTCTTCTCACGGTCCTACCCACGATCCAAGGAGATTGACGTGAAACGAGCAGCGATTGCAGTCGCCGCCCTTGCTCTCGCCCTCACGGGGTGTTCGGCCGCCGACCCGGAACCCACCGCCGACGGGACGGTGTCCCAGGATACATTCCTGACTACCCATGGCCTGGCCGCCATGGACGCGGTGGAGATCATTGATCACCTCGACCGGCAGAAGGTCACTGAGCGTCCCACGGATCTGATCGCCTCAGTGCGTACCGATGAACTGTTGCTCTCGAGCGATGACCAGGAAGTCGTGGTCGATCTTCCCGACAATCAGACGTATGTCTCGATCGCACCCTATCTCACCTCCACCCACGACTGCTTCTACCACAGCCTTACGACCTGCCTGGGGGAACTCGGCAATGAGGATATCCAGGTCACGATCACCGATGAGGCGACCGGTGAGGTGCTGGTGGACGAGGCGACAACCACCTTCGACAACGGGTTTATTGGCTTCTGGCTTCCCGATGATGTCACCGGCTTGATTGAGGTCAGCTACCAGGGGCGTACCGGCACCACGGAGTTTTCCACCACCGACGACGGTGCCACCTGTGTCACAGACCTGCGCCTGACGTGATGGCTCAGCAGGGTCCTCACCTGCGCCTGTCTCCCGTGTCACCGAAATCTAGCACCAAGGAAGGTTAAATCATGATGAACGCGTTTTCCCGACGACAGTTTCTGCTCGGCGGGCTCGTCCTCGCCGGCACCGGGGCCGTGGCCGCCTGCACCAGCGACCCTGGACCCGCTGCCTCGGCACCAGGTCCCTCCCTTCGCCCCACTCCCACCCCCACTGCGCTCGGTGAGCCGACGGTGTGCCGGACACTGACCGCCCGGCCCCTCTCTCTGGATATCGGCGGCATCGAAGCCAAGACGTGGGGATACGTCTCTGACACCGGGGATACGGCCATTGAGGCCACCGCCGGCGACGTCCTCCAGGTCGATATCACCAATGAACTGCCTGAGAGCACCTCCATCCACTGGCATGGCATCGCACTCCACAACGCAGCCGACGGTGTGCCCGGCATGACCCAGGACCCCATTGAACCTGGCGAGTCTTTCTCCTATGTTTTTGAAGTCCCCCACGGTGGCACCTACTTCTACCATTCCCACTCCGGCCTGCAGCTTGATCGCGGCCTCCACGCCCCACTGATCGTCCGTGACCCACAAGACGCTGAGGACCAGGACGTCGAGTGGACCATCGTGCTCGACGACTGGGTCGATGGCATTCAGGGCACTCCCGACGATGAGCTCGACAAGCTCACCGGAATGGGTTCGGGCGACCATAACGGGAAGAAGGGGATGGGAGGCCACGGCCATATGATGCACGGCACCCCGGACCGGGTACTGGGCGGGGATGCCGGCGATGTGATGTATCCGCACTACCTCATCAACGGACGTATCCCCCGTGCTCACCGGACCTTCGAGGCTCACCCGGGCAACAAGGCCCGCCTGCGGTTTATCAACTCTGGCGGTGACACCATCTTCAAGGTGGCCCTCGGTGGTCACCGCATGACCGTCACCCACACCGACGGCTTCCCCGTCCAGCCCAGGGAGACCGAATCGATCTACCTGTCGATGGGCGAGCGTGTCGACGTCGAGGTCATCCTCGGCGACGGCATCTTCCCGCTCACGGCTTTGGCGGTGGGTAAAGACGACCGCGCCTTCGCCGTCATCCGCACCGCCGGCGGCCAGGCCCCCCACCCCGATGTCGACTTCCCCGAGTTGTCGTCCACCGGACTGCTTCTGTCCTCCCTGAAGCCAGCAGACCGTGCACTCCTACCCGAGGACACACCAGACCGAGAAGTCAGCATCGACCTGGGCGGGCAGATGATGCCGTACGAATGGAGCATTCTCACCGACGGCCAATCCTCCTCCGCGACCGTGCAGGAGGGCCAGCGTCTGCGGATGGTCATGCGCAACAGGACCATGATGCCCCACCCCATGCACATCCACGGCCACACGTGGGCGCTGCCCGGCAGCGGCGGACTACGCAAGGACACCGTCCTTCTCCGCCACGGTGAAACCATGATCGCCGACCTGATCGCTGACAACCCCGGTGAGTGGGCATTTCACTGCCATAACGCCTATCACATGGAAACCGGGATGCTCAGCTCGCTTCGCTACGAGTAACCCCCACAGCAGGGTTGAATGCCGAGGTGGGCGGGGTGTCCCCCGAGTAGTGAACACGGCGTTGGTGTCAGGGGTGAGCAATGTGTGCCAGGAGTCAACGGGATTGAAGTTCGCGTCAGCGCGCACGGCAGCAAGTCCAATGATGCGGTCATAGCGCTTGTTAAAGCCGGTGGTTTCGGTATCAATGACCGCAAAGACCGGCTCGCACGGCATGCGTGGGGTGTAGCGGTTGAGGAGGTTTTCTAAAAAGCCTATGAAGTGCCCCAGGTTTTGTTCCGTTTGAGTAGATGGGAAAATCTGGAACATGCCGAGAAAATTTGATCAGGAGGCGAAGGACCGTGTGGTCCGTCTCGTGGAAGACCGCATCCTGGCGGAGAACATTTCCATGCAAGTAGCCTGCAAGATCGTGGCACCCAAACTGGGCGTTTCGTGGCACACGGCGAGGCAATGGACGCAGGCTGCTCGTCGCGAAGGACGTGTGGTGGAATCAATGCCCGAGGACCTTGCTGCAGAAAACGCACGGTTGCGTCGAGAAAATCACCAGCTGCGCGACACCAACCAGTTGTTAAAAGCCGCCTCAGCTTTTTTCGCATCCGAACTCGACCTAAAACGTCGGGAATGATCCGATTCATCGATGAGCATCGGAATCGTTTCTCAGTCAAGTTCATCTGCCAGACGTTAAACACGCATCGCGAAGGCGGCTTCCTTACTTCGCGTGGATACCGCCAATCCAAGGCCCGGGGCTTAAGTGCCCGCGCTCTTCGCGACGCTGCCCTTGTAGAGCATATTCGCGACGTTCATGCTGAAAATTACGGCGTCTACGGGGTGCGGAAAATGTGGCGCGTGCTGCGCCGCCAGGGCATTGACATCGGACGCGAGCAAACAGCCCGGCTGATGCGCAGCGCTGGCTTGTCTGGCAAGGGCAAAGGTGGGGCACCAATCACAACGCGCAAACCCAAGGGCCCAGACCTTCGCCCAGACTTGGTTAATCGTGAATTCAAGGCCCCTGGCCCCAATCGGCTGTGGGTAGCGGACATTACCTACGTGCGCACCAGGAAAGGCTTTGTGTACACCGCGTTCGTGACCGATGTATTCTCCCGGAGGAACGTCGGATGGGCGCTGTCGGATTCGATGCGCACCGAAGCCTTACCGCTGCAGGCGCTCAACCAGGCAATCGTGTGCGCCAAGGAAACAACGGGCTTGATTCACCATTCAGACCACGGCTCACAATATGTGAGTATTGTCTACAACGAGCGTCTGGCCGAGCACGGTATCGCAGCGTCCACTGGGACGGTGGGCGACTCCTACGACAATGCTTTGGCTGAAAACGTCAACGGCTCCTACAAGAATGAGCTGATTCATAGGCGAACGTGGTCCGATGTCGTCGACGTGGAAATCGCCACGTTCGAGTGGGTGAATTGGTGGAACGAGTCACGGCTCCACCAGAGCCTAGGCTACCGCACGCCGGCTGAAGTCGAAGCCGAATTTTGGGAACACCACCCCAGTCGAGAAATAATGGAAATCAAGGCAAATGCCTAGGAACAAAACCCGGGGCACTTCAATACGCGCATCCTCGGCTACTTCGACGGCCCAACCCGTTTTCTTGCTTTTCTTCAACCCCTCGAAGGGGTGGTAACTTTTGTATCCTGTTTCCTTCTTTTCCTTGGTGATCGAACAAGTTCCTCTAACCTCTACAGTGCATAGCAAATCAGCTATGCTCCAGATAAGAAGGAGAAATGATGCCTGGATTCGCACTTCGCACTGAGTCTACTGAGTCCGCCCGGAACCTAAACCTGCACGCCACCACCGCTCCGGCAGAATGCTGTGGCTGCCCTTCGGAAGGCCGCTGTGCGGCTTACTGTCGAGACAACTACAACTCTGCCGGCGGTTACTGCGAGGGATTCCTCGATCTGCGCTGCGTCTGCGTGTAAAAGAAAGACTGAATAGTGTGTCGCCGATATCGGCGACACACTATTTATTTTAGGAGCACGGAACACATGCTAGAAGTTAGCGACATCAGCAGGAGCATTTCAGGGAAATCTATCCTAGATAAGGTTAACCTTTCCGTGGGCCAGGGCGAATTAATTGCTATCACTGGACCTTCTGGAAGTGGCAAGACTACCCTGCTTAGATGCATCATAGGAATCGACCAACCAGACTCTGGAACGATCTCACTCTCAGGAAAGGACTTCTCAAAGTATCCTGAGCAAAAACGCCGAGACTTTCGTCTCAAGAATATTGGCGTGGTAGATCAAGAGAACCATCTAATAGAGGATTTGACCTGCCGCGATAATATCCGGCTAATTGCTGAGATGTCCAGAGGGGGGAGAAAGCAGAGTTTCATTACAGCGAGGGAAATTCTCACACGATTAAACATGAGATCGTATGAAGACCGTCACCCGAGTGAAGCGTCCTGGGTTTAGTTCCGCTTCTTTTACGGCCCTGTGTTGATGGGCTGGGTGAGATAGTACTCGGTTTCTACTTCCTGTGGGGTGGCGTAGTCCAATGCTTCGTGAAGTCGCTTAGTGTTCCACCAATGCACCCACCGCAAGGTGGCCAGTTCGACTTCTCCGACCGACGTCCACGGGCCCTGGGCATGAATCAGTTCCGCCTTGTAGAGACCGTTGACTGTTTCGGCTAGTGCATTGTCGTAAGAATCGCCGATTGTTCCCACACTCGGCCGGATTCCGGATTCCGCTAGCGCGGTGGAATACTTCAGTGACACGTACTGGCTGCCCCGATCGCTGTGGTGAATTAGTTGGTTTCCATGGATTCGTCCTGCAGTCGTTAACGCATGTTCCAATGCCTCCATGGGCAGCGCATCGGTGCGCATTGTCGAGCGTGTAGCAACACCAACAATTTTTCGGCTGAAGACATCCACGACAAACG